>Ga0307932_1000245_pt1 | contig 21924 bp, 20 predicted proteins | sample OrgLakmetageno48_FD_201843 | JGI IMG/M metagenome (GOLD analysis project Ga0307932, IMG submission 201843) | Saline water microbial communities from Organic Lake, Antarctica - #48 | ecosystem: Environmental > Aquatic > Non-marine Saline and Alkaline > Saline | place: Antarctica: Organic Lake...
AAACTCAAATTATTGTCCGCGTCATCCATTATACGTTGAAAGATCAACACTTTGGATTCGGCCGCCACCTTATACCAAATCGCCATGATCCCATCGGACCCAATCTGAGTGTAAATTTCAAGAGGGCATGGGAGGTGATCTAGCGACACCAGTCGGGCTTTGGTTGTGGTGTTTTGGGGTAGACTAAACATCGCCGTTACGGGCGTCCCGGCGTCTTGAATATAAGTCATCTGTAAAGGCAGTGGGTTGTTGGAAGTGCCTGGTGAATAATCCCGGTTAAATAGTTTTACGTAGGTGTTTAACGGGTGCAGGTTCATGTAATCCACACTGAACAGCCTACCGCGTGCTTCGTCTAGAACCTCCTCTAATGAGTTTCCTTCTAACAGCCCTGAGTCGTAAGCCACGGTGGACGCTGCGATGTCCGTTAAAAACTCCTCACGCGTTTGTCCAAATACTTTATCTGCATTGGTCGCGGTAGCGTTTGTGTCGAGTTTCCCTGACAGAAGCGTATTGACTTCTGATTCGGTGTGGGCCCCCACCTGGGCGGCGGTGACGCGGTGTGGATTGCCATAATCGTCCAAATGGGTGACCACCCGATCACCAGCGAAGTGCATGATCGACCGGTACACCCCCAACGGGGTTGTGTACCGATCGTTCATTTCCCCGTCGCGCATCTCAGCGTCCGACGCCACGCTGTAGTTTTCAACTTGACTCAACCCCACCTGGGCGGCGGTGACGCGGTGTGGATTGGCGTAATCGTCCAAATGGACGGTCACCTGATCACCGGCGAAGTGCATGACCGACTGGTACACCCCCAACGGGGTTGTGTACCGGTTGTTCAACTCCCCGATGCGCATTTCTACTTCCGTAGCGGTCCTGTAGTTATTAACACTGCCCAGCCCAACGGACTCCTTGGTCAGTTGGATAGGACTGCCTTCACCCCCCACCAAGTTCCCGGCGTTTTCGATGAAGTACCGCTCGATGGCGCCTTTTACGGAATACGGCGTTAACAGCCGATTTGACGCCTCCATGGCCGTGGCTTCGGCGTAACTGGCGGTTGGGTAATTGGGGACGTTGGACAACCCCACTTGAGCGGCGGTGACCACGTGCGGGTTTGATCGCAACGCTTTGAATTCCTCAAACCCTTCCAATGCTTGGGCAGTTATGGCGGCTCGGGTGGCTTGCGGCGTCATGAAGACGTCTGCCCGAACGCCTTCTGCTCCTTGCTCCGGGTTGGCGGTTTTGTAGTCATCCACAAACCCCAGACCCACCTGATTTTTGGTAACCCGGTGGGGGTTGTTGGTGTCGCTGAGGTGACCGGAAACCGGACCGTCCACTACCGCCAACATCGCCTCACGTAAGCCAAGGGGCGTTACAAACAGGTTACTGGCGCTGCCCAACACCGTCTCGTAGATGGACGCGGTGGCGAAATTGTCCACCAGCGCCAGCCCCACTTGCTTTTTGGTGACTTGGTGGGGGTTTGCCATGTCGTTGAGGTGTTCGTCCACCGGCGTATTGGCCAGTTCGTTAACCAGATCCCGACCGCGAGCCGGCGTCAAGTACCGGTCGTTGCGCGTGGCTTGTTTGGCTTCGTTAATGCTGGCCACGGGAAAATCTTCAACCCGACCCAAACCCACTTGTATCTTAGTGACAAAGTGTGGGTTTTCTCGGTTGTTGATGTGGTCCTGAGTGGCGCCGGCCGATGACGCCGCAATTTCCAGGCGCAAGTCCACAATGGATTGAGTGACTTCCTCAAACCCGATCATCTCATCCACCGACTGATCGTGCGCCACCGGCGGGAACGAGACCGGCAGTGTGTCAATCTCAGCCCACGCCCGGATCAACGGGTTGACCAGTTTGTTGGAGAGTTCTTCCAGTATGGCCGCGTCGTTAAACCCCCAGATACCGCCGACGGTTTGGTACCGTACGTAAACCACACCGGTGATGTCTCGGCGCAGAAAACGAATACTGCCCGCGACCGCTCGACCGGTTTGGTGGGTGGCTTCAACAAACACATGCCCCACCAGGTAATCCACGCCTTCCGTGTACACAACCCCGCCGGCGGACTTCACCTGAAGGGAGGTCACGTAGAACGGCGCGGCTTTAGGCATAATGAAATAGTAATCGTCACGTCCTGGAACCTGCAAGGCGTGGGGTTCGTTAACGATGAGGTTGTCGGGGTGATTTCCGTACGGGTCGAATTGGTAAAGTCCGGTGGTGGTTGTGGTGCTCATGACCGCTCCTGGGTGTTGGGGATAAACATCGCGTCGGTTGCCTGTGCAGGCCAAACAGAAAACCACAGGGGGTTTGCACTCGCCGACTGATCAATGGTTTGAGATCATAAGATTGTCTAAGCTGCTTTAACCGAGGACTTACCATGTACACACTGCACAGCGCACACGTTCGGGTTAACCGACGAAACAGCCGTTGGGTTACTAAAGATCTGTCTACGACAACGCTGCAATCGATCCGCGACGATTACGACGAGGTGTGGTTGTTTGTAGACCAGTACAGTTTCAGCGCTCCTCGGGCCGTGTGGTTTGGGGACCTTGTGGACCAAACGTACGACGACGACCCGTCATTAACCATCGTTGATTGGCTGACTCAAATCGACAACCAAACGCTGCCGTTTCGAGACGAGCCGCCCCGCTTCAACGCGCGGTACGTGAAATACACCCACGGGTGGATGGCCGGGTACGATTTCGTGCCGGTCAAAGCGCCCGGTACGCCCCCGGGCGGGGGCAGTGCGTTTGACAAACCCGATCTACACGTGACCAAAGACGGCAAGTCCGGAACGGCTTTGGGTCAGTACGGGCTGTTCACGATCAACGGCCTTTACCACGTCACGGATTACAACCAACACGGCGCGTACATTGTCGGGGGTAATTCAACGTTAAGGCGGGCCAACGACAACCAAATCGGCGTCACGTCGTTTGAGGACGTCGGGGTCATCCGGTGCGTTCCTATAACGGCGGCCATGGTCAGCAGCGCTGGAACCGACCGGGGGTTGATCAAAGGCGCGTACATCACCCTGCCTGACACGGTGGACTTGGAGAACAAAACCGTGCTGCTGGTGATCGGCGGGTACTTGCAGGTTTTGAGCAAAACATACACTCGGGTGGCCGATCGGTCGTGGCGGGTGGAGCTGGCCCACCTGAACCTGATGGAGCGGTATTACGACACGCAGGATGAGCTGGATTACAGCAGCCTTGGGTTGTCGGTGTACGAGGCGAACCCGACCCTGATCAGTCGGGCCGAGTTTGAATCCGACGCCGCGCTCACCGCGTACTTGACTTTGCCTCAAAGCTTCATGGTGATCGTGGATTCGCCCATGTTCTTTCAGGAGCATCGGGTGCTGGAGCCCGCCGGGTTGCCCGGTCGGTATTACAGCCGCACCGTGGAGCCGTACCCGGTGATGGGCAACTCGGGGCGTTTGTTGGAATACCACTACGTTGCGGAGAACGGCATCAACGTGGTGGCCACCACCCCAAATCACCGGCACAACTACGACTTCTACAACCGCCCCAACCACACGGACCGGCTGTCGGATGCCGGGCGTTACCCGGCGTTGCCGTTTGAACAAGGGCAAGCGTTTTACCGGTTGATGGGGGTTGAAGACTGAGACACCGAGCCTCTCCTTAACGGGAGAGGCTTATGCCCCAACGGCATAAACCCCACAGCCGTCGCCGTGGGGTTTGATGCTTCAATACCAGCGCACCGTTTCAGGGTTTAAACCAAACCGATGCGTCACCGTGATGCGGGCTATGGGGTCGCCAGGACACACCGTGACGCTGGACTGTAGCCCCACATTGTGGAGTTGAACCACAATTTCCGTTCTGTCGTCCGGTTCGTGGTACTCCAAGCCCCCCAACACGACCAACCCCGCGCGCTTAAAATGGGGATCGGTGGTAATCAGACCCACTCGGTTGGAGTGGTTCAAATGGACAGTCATGGCGGTGGGTAGCAGCATCATCGCCCCATCCGAGACGTCCACACAGTCGGAACCGGCGTACCTTAAAATAAAGTGCAGGGGGTTTTTAACCAGACGGTCACTCGTGTACAGCGCTTCCAAATTACCACTTACGCTGCGGGGGAGTGTTGACATTCGATCGTGCGACGCGCTTACTCTAAACGCCAGGTCCCGAACGTCGATGATGGGCTCGGTTATCGGCTTTGATAACCGCGCGGTGTGTGGGTTGTCGACGGGCTTTATCTTAGGCCATCGACGTTTTATTTTTTGCCCGTGTCGGTCGGTGTAATGCGTGACGTCCGCCACCTTCACTTTTTCAGCCATGCGTGTTTTCTCGGTTAATCCGTGTGTTTGGGCGCCAGTTTGTAATGCCCCACCAGCGTGTACTGCGCCAGCACATCCCCCGGGCGCAGCTTAATCCGTTTGTCGAGATTCAGGTTACGGACCGTCACCTCAACTTCCAAATCGTCCCCGTACTCTAAGTACTGAATCGGGAGTTGAAGGTCCAGGCCTTGGGTCAGTAAGTGGGGGTGGACTGTGATCATACCGATGGTGTTTGGGATTGCCCCGATCAACGCCACGCCGGTGGTGACGCTCCGTGACTCACCGGGGTACAAACTGATCACATGACTGCCCCCGTACCTCAGCTCAAAATGGGATCGACTGGACCCGTCGCACGCTTCCCGGTACATGTACAACACCCGAGAGGCGCCTTCGGAGGCGATGGCCCGTTCAGGCAACGACTTCAGACACACTGTAAAGGCAACGCAGTCGTTTTGGACCACGGTGGGGTCCAAATCCGGGGCGGATAAGGGATGGTCTATAATCCCGGCGGTGGTTGTGACCTCGTTCATGAACACTCCTAAAGCTACCCTAAGGTAACGTGTTGGTTGTACGTTTTGGGCACGGTGATGTTGGTGGGGTCCAACACGCAGACCTCCGCCTGATTGAACGCCCCGTGGGTGCTGTTGAAATGGGAAATGAAAAAGATCTGCTCCACTTGCCCCAGCTCCAGCATCCGGTTCACAAACGGGATCAGGTTCTGGCGGTGCTGCTCGTCGAACGTGGACCCAAACTCATCCAGATACAACGGCATGTTGTGCAGCTTTAAGAATTTCATGACCACGAGTTTGAACGCAAAGTTCACGATGTCCCGTTGTGAGGACGACCCCAGTTGAATGTCCGGGGCGGTCACCGCACCTTTGTTGACGTCCAATGGGAATTTGTACGTCAGCTCGTCTTTCTCCATGGGCGACGGGCGCACCTCCATGGGGTAGGTCCACACCTCGCTGATCACCGCGTTGACCAACTCCACCACCATCTGCATGAACCCCATCAAATACGTGCCGATCAACCCGTCGGTCGGTCCTAGGGCCCGGGCAATCAGCTGCAGCTCTTTCTGAGCGTCCACGGCTTGGGTGTGTTGGGTTTGAATGTCGTTCAGCACCCCCTCGCGAAGTTGCGCTTTGGACATCAGCTCCTGGGTTTGGGCCAGCTGCAGTTGGGTGGTTTGTGTTTCTTGCATCACGGCGTCTTGGTACATCGAATCGCGGTGTTGGTCCGCCTTCGCGTAAAACCGGGTGAGTCGGTCGGCGACGTCGGTGATGTTGTTCAAATACTCGTCCCGTTGGGTCCTCAAACGGTGCAGCTCCGTCAACGCTTTGGACGCCGCACGCAACTGCGCGGTGGTGGTTTCGATCTCGGCTTCCAGCCGTTTGCGCTGTTGGTCCAGTTGGGTCAGCGCGTTTTGATCGATGGCGTCCACGTACCGAAGTTGGTGTTCCACCACGTCCAAGTCTTGCTGGGTTTGCTTCAGTTCGATGCGTTGGGTCATGGCGGACTGCCACGCCAACGCGCGGTTGACGTAGTCCTTAGGCGCCTGCAGCATTACCCGGTGCTCGATGCAGTAATCCCACAGCGGTTTGAACGACGGGTTCTCAATCACCACTTTTTGAAACGACCGGACGTACGTCAAATAATCCGTGTAGGTTTCTAGGTACTCGGACAGCACGGCCAATCGGGCGCGGGCTTGCTCAATCGCCGTACCCCGTTGGCTGAGTTGCGTTTCCAGCGCTGTGACGTCGGTGGGGTTGATGCCGGGTTTGAAGCCGTGCTCGCAGCTGGGGCACACCACCGTGTCGCACGCCCGCATCCGCGCCAGTTTGGCCGCGTCCGCGGATTGGGTCCGCTCCAAGTGTTGGATTTGCTGGTCCAGGTGCTGGTGTTCGGTTTGGGTGTCGGCCCCCGTCTTCCGGCTGAACCGTCCGTCGCTGTTGTTTGGAAACGACTGCATCAACTCCAACCACGCGTCCATGACGTTGGCTAACGCGGCGGCGGGTTGGCGGTCCGGCGGCAGCTCCACCAGCGGAAACTCAACCTGAGTGGTTTTTGCCTTTTTCAGCAACGCGTCAAACCGCGGCTTCAGCTCGGCGTGGGTGTGCCGCAACGCGGCGATCTGCGTCTCGGTCAACCGCTCGTCTTTGTTGGGGGCGTCGCTGAGCAGGCGGTGGTGTTCCTCGGTCATCCGGTCCAACCGACTGGCCAATCGCTGCTTCAGTTCTTGACGGGTCTCCAGCTCGTTCAAAAACGAAGCACGGTCTGTGACGCCCTCAGGCAACTTTTCGGGGTGGCGGTACAGTAAGGCGTGTCCTTGACGGGTAAGTGCCGCCAGCTCATCCTTAAGGGCCTGCGTGTGGGTGAATGGGGACTGGGCGTTGGCTTGGCGGGTTTGAAACAACCGATCCAGTTTTTGCGTCAGCGTGTCGATCTGAGTCCGGTACCGGCTGAGTTCCGCGTCGTCGGGCAAGTCGTGGTTTTCCAGCCCCATGCGCTTGGTTAAATGTTTCACCACCCCTTGTTGATCGCGGTGCGTCGTTTTGGCGTGGGTGTACACTTTAAATGCGTAATCCAAATCCACCGGCGCCATGCGGGTTAACCACTCCCGGCGTTTGACGGTTGAGAGCGATGAAAACGGGGTGATGCCCACCAGCAAATCGTGGATTTCTTTGGTGATGCCAAACTCCCGTTCCACCAACTCACGCTGAACGGCGAACGTACCGCCTGTGTTAAGCTCCAGGTCGTCTTTTAAGAACGAGTGGGTGCCAGTGCCCCCGTCGTAATTGGACACCAGTACGTAACGGCTGGTGCGGTGTGAGATACGGATTTCTTTAGCGCCGCCTTTTACAAATTGACTGTGGTGGGCCGGCAGCGGCGTCAGTTGCTCCATGACCGAGCTTTTACCGGACCCGTTGCTGCCGATCAGCAGCTGCATGTTTTGCTTTGGGCGGTACTCGAAGTGCTGTATGTTCGAGAGCATCAGGCGTTTATACTGCTTCAGTAACAAATAAGTGATGCGCATGGTGAGCGTGTCTTTTTATCGGGAGGGTTAATCTCTATAGGTAAATGACCCACAGTAGAACTTTGGAGTTTTGATTCATGCACATGTCGCAATTGATCCCGTACAGCATCGGCATCGCCGCCGAAAACAAACCACTGGACACCCGCTTTTTGAACGTCACCCCCATTGAGTTGCTGTCCGCGCTGGACGGGGAGATCAAATACGACCCCCAAACGTCGGTGGTGAAAGGCAAAGACAGCATGGGGAACGAGTACGAGATTAAAACCACCCTGGACAACTGCTTGACGGCGGAATGGTTGCCGGGCATGTCCAACCGAGTCACCCCCCCGGACATCCGTCGGGGCGAGTTTATCGAGCTGTTTCGATTGGCGGACAGCGACAAGTTCTATTGGCGGTGCATGGGCATCCGCGACGACCTGCGGCGGTTGGAGACGGCCATTTACGCGTTCAACGGGACCCCGAGTGAAACCGAGACGGGGATTGATTACAACACCTGTTATTTCTTTGAGGTGTCCACCCACAAGAAACTGGTGACGCTCAGCACGTCGCAAGCCAACGGAGAGCCGTTCCGATACACTTTCCAGTTTAATACGGACGAGGGGCACGTGCTGTTGACGGACGACGTGGGCAACCACATAAAACTCGATTCGACCAACACCAACATCCACTTGGAAAACATCGAAGGGACTATGGTGGAGCTGAACAAAAAAGACATCAATTTTTACGCGCCCAACGACGTGAACGGGGTCGTGGACAACGACGTGAACTTGGAAGTGGGCAACGATTTGACCGTCCAAGTAGGGAACAACGCCACGTACCAGGTGGGGGTGGATTTCACCATGACCACCGGCAACGACCACACCACGACCGTTGGCAACAACACCGCCCACACCACCGGCGTTAACCACTCCATGGCCGCCGGTGCTTTGGTGGACATCAGCGCCGGAGCAACGGCGGCGGTGGTCGGGGCGATCTCTGCCAGTTTGACGTCCGGTGGCACGAGTCTGGTGGCTACGCCTGGGGGGCTGGCCATGACAGGGGGCGGGTCAACCATGGGGATGAGCGGTGGGGCCATCAGCATGGAATCCCCGGCGGTGAACATGACGGTCGGTGCACTCAATATTGTACAGGGGTAAATCGGTATGCCAGGCATTACATTGGGAGGCGTGGATTCGGCCGGTGGGGTCATTATCGGGAGTCAATCCGTGGTGACGGTGAACGGATCGCCCGTCGCGGTGCTGGGGGACGCAGTGGCGGGCCATGGGAAATCGCCCCATTCCAACGCGTCCATGGTGGCGGGGTCATCGGTCATGTCGATCAACGGTGTGCCGGTGTGCCGCGCAGGGGACGCTGCCAGCTGTGGGCACAGCGCCTCGGGTCAAGGGTGGTTCACGGTCGATTGACGGCATAGAGGCGCCCCTAGGGGCGCCTCTGTATGTCCGTTTAGCTGGCGGGTAGGGCTTTCTGATCACTGGCGGGGGTGGCCGCTTTCTTCATGGCGCTTAAGTTGTGCTCCAGTATCGAAATGTACGCGTTGAGGGTCCGCCCGATGTACCCGTTGAAGGGTCCGGCTGGGCGGGTCATGACACGACTCATATCATAGTAAAACATTTGGCTCACTGACCCATCATCCGCCGAGTAGTCAATCTGCTGGTGATAGTCGCTAAAATGTTTGCCCAGCAATTTGTAATTCACCGCGGCCTGTTTGTTCTGCTCGGCGGCGGTGATCAACCCCTCCAATGCGGTAATGAGTGTTTTCATCCCAGCGGCGTTGGGGGTGGTGTATTTCGCGGTGGATTCCCCGCTTTTAATACTGCTGTCGGTTTCAAACCGAATGTCGAAATTTTCTTTGAACGAGTACGCGGTTGTTTTTACGTTGAACGCCTTTGAGGAGCTGGATTTAGGGACGTCGGCGATCCGACGTTCCAGTTTCCAGCCACCGGGTAACTCCGCGCTGGTAACTTTTGCTTCGTCTTTCGGATCTTGCCCCACGGTTTCCCACGGTTGGGTCTTGAACGCGGCGGTTAACATCCCGTGAACGCGTTGGCGTTCTTCTATCGTGCCGTTTTTTGCGGCGCTTTTAAATTCTTTGTCCATGTTCCGGGCGAGCGCCACGCAGCTTTTCGGGTAAATGTCGTACATGTAGTTGGTGACGTTGGTCAGCAGTTTAACCGCGTCCGCGTCGTTGCCTGCAAACTTACCGTCCAACGTCAACCGACCTGCGCCGGACACTGAGGTTTCCACGGCGCCTAAAGACGAGGGTGCGTCTTTCAGTTCTTTGACCACCGCGGCCAACCGCGTCTTAGCGCGGCCCACGCCGTTCATTACTTGGTTGAACGCGTCGTACAGCATCTCAAACAGCCGTTTGATTGCTTTCTTAGCCGCTTCTACCGTTGTTTTGATGGCGTCGCCCACACCTTCCATGGACAATCGAGTGGCCATGCGCTGCGAGCTGTGCTCACCAAACGCTTCCATGCCCAGAACCACCGAGGTTCCACCCAAAGACACGTCCAACGACTCCAGACCCACACGAACCATGTCCGCGGTCAACGCGCTGATGCCGTCCGATTCTTTCAACGACCGAGCCAGAAGGGTGTGGTACGCTTCCAAAGACTCAGTGACGCGCATCAGGGCGTCCACGTCTTCTCCAACGGCTTCTACATTCCGGCTGGCTTCCATTGCATTTTCGAGCGGTGAGTCCAGCGTTCCTTCGTGTTCTTCGTACCCCTCACGCCCGTCGTCAAGGTCGTCTTCGTCGCGGCCGTCGTCACCGTCGTCGCGGGCTGGGCGTTCACCCTCGTGCTCATCGGTTTCGTCGCTGTCGTCGGACTCGTCTTTTTCATCGGCGTCAGACTCGTCTTTTTCAACGTCATCCTCGGGCGCTTCGTCAGCTGGCTCGTCTACTTGGGTCACTTCAGCGTCGTCCGCTGGCTCGTCTACTTGGGTCACTTCAGCGTCGTCCGCAGTGACGGTTTCATCAACGCCTTCGGGGGCGGTGTCGCCCGATCCGTTGCCTTCATCCGCTTCGATCTTAGCCACGTCATCGCCTTTGGGCTCATCACCGGCGTCTGCTTCAGTGTCTGTGGGTAGATCGGTTTTGTCGGTTTCAGCTTCTTCGATTGAAGCGCGGTATTCGGCGTACGTTTCTGTTGAAATTCCGGATTTCTTCAGAGACTCTTCCAGTTCGCCAAGTTTCTTTTGGAGCTCTTTGTTTAAGTCTTCAATCTGACTGCCTTGACGAATACCGTAAAGCGGGCCAAAGAACGTGCCGAGCAGTGAACTTTTCAGAACCTCCACCCAGTCCACGTCTTTTATTCCGTCCGGTAAGGTCATTTTCTTAGCCTTAGCTTCAGTCAACTGACCGTTTCGGACTTTTTCAATCCGTTTGGCGATGGTCTGGATGTCTTCACGTAGTTTGATGCGCTCCACCCTTAGAGCGCCGTGTACCGCAGTGCCTACGAACGGAATGCCAACAACCACAGACGTACCTAAGAACCCCAACAACCCACCCACAAAGGCTTCATTGGATATCATCTGGTTCAGTTCGCCGGTGCTGTATAGATCCTTTTCATCGCCTTCGGCTGATACGCTGATGGTTTGATGGCCCTGGTCTTTGACCGTGGCTTTAGGGGCGCCTTCAGACGCGGCGGGGAGGTCAGCCACGGCGGGCTTGTCGGTTTCAACGTCGCTGGCATCGTCTGCACTGGCGGCGGAGAAATCGTCTTTGGGGGTGTCGCCGTCCTGGATGATGACCGGGGCGGATTCGGCTTTCTCTTCGTTACTGACCAACCAATCTTTAATAAAACGAGACATTGAGTCTACTCCTAACTGAGTTTGAGTACCGGTTCAAAGGGGGTTATTCTGGCAGCAAGCCGTGATCCCGTAGGATCAGTTCCATGATGGCCAATCTTTGTTCCAGTTGGGTTTTGGTTTGTTGCAGCTCCAACACCTGAGCCCTGGGGGTGGTGCGGTTTACAATGGCGGCTTGACGGGCCACCTCTAAAAACTCGTGTTGCTCCGGGGACACGCTGTCCGTCAGCGGCGCCACACTGATGTGCACTTTAGGCTCCAGCCCTATAGTATCCGATATCAACGCAGCCATTGAAGCCTGGACAAACGATAGGTCTATATAATCAGGCAGTGGGCCTAACGAGGCGCTCAACACCACGTGGTGGTAATCACGGTGTGTCAAGTCGGGGTAGGACACCACGTAGCTGCTGGGCACGTAGATGGGGGCCGCGCTGTCTGACACCAAAGTGATGACCGCCACAGTCCCACGGCGGTCTGCGTCAACTTGTGCTGTTTCCAGCCCAAAGGGTTGGTAGTACGCGGTGTAAATATTAACACCGAGGTTTTCTAGATCCACAAAGTACCGGATGGCGGCGCAGGTGTAAACGGTGTTGGGCACGGTGGTGAACGGCGCTTTGAGTCCGTAAACCCCTTGCGTCCCAATCGGGGGTATCATTGAAGCCATGATTAATCCTTACTGAGTGATCTGTCGAACGATGCCGTCCAAATCACGGTAGAACGCCTTTTGTGTGTTGGGGCAGTAACACAGCCGTCCGGGTTTTAGAGCGTCGTCCAACTCCCCCGGTTCCACGACCCACGTGTTGTTGCGCCAAACGTGTTTTTGACCGGTGCGCAAATCGACGACCTCGGTTACTTGATTGGGGCCCTGGGTGGTTTCCCATATAGCGTTGTCTTGAGAGATGGCCACGTACCCGTACGGCGACGGGCCTTTAAACCGGGCCATCGAGGGGTGATCGTTCAAGGTAAAGTTAATGTCCGCCTCCGGCACCAGTCCGGGCACGTCGTAATTGCTGGTCTCGATCTTAAAGGCATCCCCGGTCCGGGTAACCTTTAACTGTATCCCGTTGGGCGCTTCTACCCACGGTTTGTAAGCGTGAGTGTAAACCCCACCCAAGCTCGCGGTTGTGGGCGCAGGACCGGTAGCGGGGGTCCCATCAATCCACAACAGCCCGTTTGAGTTCTCCACGATGTCCACCTGACCGATCGTGTTAAAATCAACGGCCACTCTAAAGGCAAAGTTGTGCCCAATACCGTGCCGCATTGACCTGAAGACCGTGAGTGTGTGCGTTGTGCCATCCGGGTCGCGAACGTAACCCAGTAACACCCCTAACGGGTCGTTTTGCCAATCGGACGTTGATTTTAAGGTGACGTTGAATACGTAGGTGTCGTAGGCATCGGGAGATACAAACCCCACCATGGATTTGGTGTCGATTGAGTTTTGAATGGCGTCGTTGACCGGGTCGTACGTAAACCCCGCTTTCTCTCCAGGGAAGGCATCGTCACTGAACATAAGCGTTTGTTTGGTCGGGGCGGTGTTTTGCCAGTTCCCGCGCGATATCCGTTGCCACGTATTGAACATAAATTGGTTGGATTGCAGCAATGCCTTACTGTAACCCAAATCGGTGTCGTTGTCCACGGCGTTGAGCGTTTTTACCAGAGGGCCTGCGTCAAACGCAAACGCGCCGTCTTGGTTGTTGACGTACAGCGCGGTGTTGACCGGCCCCGAGGCGTTGCCGATCAGGCCGTTGACTTTTTGAATGTACTGCCCCACCGCGGTGATGGCGGACTCCATGCCCATGATGCGTTCCTTTTGATTAAGTGGGGGTGGGGTCGGTGGTGAGGCGCACCTGGGTCAGCCGCATGAACGCGTCGCAATAATAGATGCGCCGGTTCGGTAAAGACGCGCAAAGCGTGCTGGGTCGTAACAGCGCGTCCGTCCCGGCGTACAAAGTCCCGGACCAACTTGATCCGGACTTGACCCACAGCGTGGTGCTGCGGGAATCCATCACTTGAGTCTGGGTTTGTTGCAACGTCATGATCTCAGCGTCGGTGTCACCCACCGCCAACCGTGAGATGGGCCGGGCGGCGGATAACTCCAGCCCCGATCCGTTGCCCACGGTGTTGATCAAGGCGCCGTTGGCCGGTACGCCGTTCACCCGTGCCACCACCTTGGTTAGCCACCGCTGAACGGTGAGGTGTAATGGTGTCATGTGTACCTCGTTTATATGGATTGAACGCCGTTGGTCGGGTCCACGTAGTGGTATTTGCCCGTCACCGAGTTGTAATGCAGCCAATCTTCCTTAAGTGCGCCGCTGGTTAACAGTTCGGCTAACGTGCCGGGGGTGGCCGCCCAGGCGCCGTTCTCGTACTCGTAACGGGTGAACGTTCGAACGTCGATGATGGGCAACCGATCGCCGGACCGTTGCAGCACGTCCCACGTGGAGTTCATTTGACTGCGACAGGCGTAACCGTACGCCCGACCCCCTCGAAAAATCGCAAGCTTAGGGTCCGCCGACAAATCGATCACCGTTTTGGCCGGTTCGTAATACGTGCCCTCGTTGTACTGGGACGTCTCGACGGTTATGATGTCGTCTTCCCGGGTTACCTTCAACAGAATCCCGTTGGGGATCGAGTTCCACCCGGGGCGTTGGTTGCCGGGAATGCTGCCAGTGGCCACGGTCCCGTCGCTCCATTTTAACCCACTGTACACCTGAGCCAGGTATTCCGTGGCGGCCGTGTAATTTTTAGCGACAATCAAGGGCGCCGTGCCGTTCAATGCCCTCAGGACGTCCAGCGTGTGGGTGTTGCCGCTTGAGTCCACCGCCACCGCCGCGCACAGCCCGATCCAATCGTCGTCGCCGTTATTGGACCTCAGCCGTGTCTCCAGCGTGTACCGGCTGTACCGTTTGTTGGATATAAACCCAATGTAAGTAGCCGAGTTGATGGTACAAATTAATTGATCGGTGGCCGACAGGTAATTCCACGCTTGCATTTCACCCGGGTTGGCGTTGGTGGCTCCAGGGTTGGCCGAGGAACGACTGAACCGCTGCCATTGGTTAAACACCACCTCAAACGATTCCTTGTACCCCTGCATCAACCCCAACTCTTCGTCGCTTTCAACAATCCCTGCTGGGATCACCGCCGGGGCCGGGTGGAATTTTCCGTTCCGGGTTGCCAATAGATGGTGTTTTGTGTTTAACGGCAAAGTCAGCGTGTTCTTAAGTTTTTGAGTAAACTCAACGACTGTGTCGACTAAAGTCATGTTTACGCTCCGTGATCAGAGGGGCTCACACCCCGCCGGATTGCTCAACGCTGTATTTAGAGGCCACCATGTACGTGACGCCGTCGTAGCGTCCGGTGACGTACAGCACACCGTCGCGGGTTTGTTTGACCAAACCGGTCGCCACGCTGCTTTGGGGTGTGACGCCCTCCGCCGCTTTAACCAACTCGCTCAACAACACCACGAACTCTTGGGTGTATGGGGACATGCGGTTGAAGTCGGTCGAGTCGTTGGTCACCAGCATGTAGTCGCCGAACTTTTCTGAGAAATGGCAGATGCCGTCGACGTTTTCTGGGTTGCCGATGACGTAGGTGGCCAACGACTTGTACAGGATCTGACTGGACTCCAAGTTCTGGTTGATCCATTCAGGGGTGTAGTCCCGACCACTGATCAGACGGTGCGCCACCTGACTGGCGTGCAGGGTCACCAACGACGGCGCTTTGATCGTGGGGCTGTAAATCCCCGCTTGGAGTTCGCGGTTGGGCACCGCGTACGTTGCCCATTGGGGAATGAATATGAACTCGGTGGTTACAAACAACTCCGGGAGGATTTCCTTCCAATCGTCTTCCGAGCGGGTGGAGTTGGTCAGGATGTACTTAACCAGCTCCCGCTTGATGGTGTCCGGGTTGTTGCCGGCCTCGCCGTAGATGATCACCAACCACTCTGTCGGGATCTCCCAGGCCCGATCGGCTGGGTCTACGTAATGGTACCGCATGGCCTTTAAATACGTGTAGGGGTAGTCTCCGCGCGCCGCCTGGGCCTGATTCAACTTGGCCACCAAGTCGTACCGGTCCAACGTCTTCTGAACTTGGTTGGGGGGGTTGAAAAAGTCGTCCAGCGGCTCGATCGGCGGTATCACGTCAATCACAAAGTGTTCAAACTGCGTCCGAAACGCGTCGTCCGACAGCCACACTTTGACCGCGCACGGCATTTCCGACACGTCCGTGGTGAAACCAACCCACTCCGGCATCCACCGAGCGCCGTCAAACAACAACCGACCGAATTCAAACTGGGTGATGATGCCGGCGTACTCGGCGGTGACCATTTGGTTAAACGCCACCCGATCGCCCACCGTGCTGCCTGCATTGGCGCGGTCTAGCACGTATTGACCAAAACGCACCACGTGACTGACCACGATCGAATCGGGCTTTACCGGAGCCTCGTCCGTTACGCTATGAAACGAGACGAACGTTGAATCCGGCGCTTGCGTGTCGGTGTGGAATGTCTTATCCTTAGCGTACGTGTGGGAGTGACTGGACAACTCGCCAAACGCGGCCACGCGGTCGCGGGCGTTGTCGACCAGTGATAGAAAACTGAAAAAACCCTTAAGCGTGCGCATGGGTGTGGATTCCTTTAGTGAGTAAGGGGATGTGAACGTTCCTATAAAATCACGGTTGCCTTTAAAGTAACCGGTTTAAGTGCCGTTAGTTGCCCACGACGAACACGGGCCTTAGGGCCTGCGGTTTGTCCCTGCCGTTCGTGATACAGCCACGGTGATGGCCGAGGATAGGTGCACCACAGACGGTGTCACCTAACACGAGGTAGTTATGAGTACTTTATTAAAAGCCTTTGTGTTGATTTGGCCTTTCCTGAGAAGCGTGATCTTCAAAGACCGCACCGTGTTGGAGGTGGTGGTTGCCAATCGGCAAGTCACTTACATGTTCGCGGCGTTGGTGTTTGTAGCAGCCACGTTGTACGTAACCACTGAAGAGTTGGCCGCAACCAATGCGGAGCTTTACCGGGTGCGTGTTGAATTGTCGTCGTATAACCTTGAGTGCGACTGCGCGGCTCCAATCGACACGGTTGCTTTGACCGGTCTGGACGTGTGTCAAACACCCACGGTTTACGACAAGACCAACCTCATGGACCGTTTGCTGAATTAACCCTATCCCCCAGTGTAACTGAGGAAACCCGTTATGAAAATAATGGCGCTCGTAAGTGTGATGGGGATGGTGTGGTTGTTGGGAGGGTGTGCGGTCAACCTGTACGTAACCCCCAACGTGTCGATGCACTCAACCTCAGCCGCTGCCACTCCGGTGGCGGCTGTTACCGTAGCCCCCATCCCTGTACCCTCTGTTGTGAAAGTGCCGGCGGTAGTGCCGCCTAAAGAACAAACATGTGTGATGTCGGTCTTTCCGTACCTCGGACCCCCACCACGACCCGAATCGTTGCGCAGTCCTGACGTTGACAACTTACTGGATGTGAATAAGGTACTGGCCGACCACATCGTTGAGCTGCGCCAGCACATCGCGTTCGAGCGTCAACGGATTCGGGCGTTTTACAACAAGCAGTTATTAAAATGCGCCCCGTAAAGATTACCCTTTCCCGTTATGGTGTAGTCTAACCCCCCATGTAAGGATTCCCGTTTTGACTACTCCTGACGACACCCACGAATTAGGCCTGGTGCTTTACGCCGACGGCAGTTTCTTGCCCGGGCGAGCTGGGTGGGGTTTGCACGGTTATCTGTTCACGGCCGAAGCCCTGAAACGGAAACCCAAAGGCAAATACCTCCCAACCAGCACTGGCTACCAAGCCACCACGGTTGAACATACCGTCACCCCAACCACGTACATAGACGCTTACGGGCGTGTGGGCGGTGAGAACCCAACCAACAACACGGCGGAGCTGGAAGCGGTCATAGAAGCCATCGGCATCGCCATGCATTACCCCGTAAATCACGTTCACATTCTGTCCGACAGCGAGTACGTTCGCAAAGGGCTGACCAAACACGTGAAGACCTGGATTAAAAACGGGTGGGTCAAGGCCGACGGCGAGCCGGTGGCCAACCAGTCGTATTGGAAGCGGTTAATAACCGCGGAGTCCGACCTGCAGGATTCAGGACGGACGTTGGAGTTGGTGTGGGTAAAAGGACACAGCGGTGAGCCGGGCAATGACTTTGCGGACGGCAACGCCAAAATGGCGGCCAAATCCCAAAGAACCCGGATGTTTAAAGAGAACACCGCGGTTCAGTACAACACAACGCCCCCCGAAGCCAACCCATTGACGCTTAAGAACCGAATGTTGTTCAACCTAAGCGACCAGCCGTACACGGTCCCCATAGGGCCAACGCATTATTACCAATACCAGTTAGGTCGAATGCAAACCTACGGTATGAAGCAACACGACACGGTGGTGGAACGTCACAACAAGTCCGACTTACTGTTGGGCCGTCGCATCGCGGACGCCACGTTTTGCGTGGTGCGGGTGGACGAGCCGGACGACTACCTGGAGTCGTTGATCTCAACCCACTCCCGGTACCACCGTAAAGACATCACTGAGCTGGCGGTTGCCCGTTTGGACAACGCCTACCGGTCATCGGTGTACCAGCGTTACGAGCAGCTGGGGCCGGCCGGGTTTGTTGACCGTAAAGTGAACGGGTCCATGGTGACCCACAACGAGGATTTGATAACCAAGACGTTGGACCCCCCGCGTTTGGCGCGTGAAGCCATCGATCAGTTTGCATTGATGCAAGAACGACTGACCAAATGTTTGGATAACAGCCTGGGGCGTGGGGTTACAGCGGTGACCATAACCGAACACCTATATAAGGAGGACGCCGATGCTAAGAAAACAAAAACCGAGCTTTTAAAACACATCACCAACAACCTTCACTACCTGGAAATACCGATTACGGTGCTAGACAGCGCTGTGACCGTTCGGTTGGTGTTGGGTGTGGACTTACCGCAACGAAACAATCTAGCGAAGATTGCAACGCTTTCGCCAACAGTAACGCTACTGATCGTGGCCACTGGACCCAAAGCCTATTCGTTTGCGGTGGTGTTTAAAACGGATGGTGGTGATGCCATCTATCAATCCCCCTACACGCAGTTTGTGATACCGTAATTAACCGTGAGCTAAGACAATGGCAACCAAACACTTTATGGTACAGCGGGTACGCACCACCCTAAGTCACGTGTGGTTTTATTTTTGGTCATTGATGACCGATCAATGCAAACGCATGTGTGTGCTAGCGTCTCTGTACGCCAGGCTGACGTACTGCACTGAGGATGACTTGGAAGCCCTTAAGGCCCTGAATACAGATTTTAAATTAAGCCGCGACGTACACGCGTTGAGGTTTCTAATTTTAATCGCCCCCTGGATATGGAGGAATGTCCTACCGTTAGAACGCATCAACTCCGCTCAGCAAGAGTCGTACATTGCACGGCTGGTGAGGAAAACGCCGTGCTGGTTGCTGTACGGAACCCCCGAAGCTCGACAAAACGACATACGTCGGTTGTTCATGTACTGTGTCTACAGTAAAGCAGCCGCGGCGTAACCCACTGACGTCATAATGGACTCCCCACTAACGGGGAGTCCATTTATGTCCGGTTTTGAAACTACAGACTGTCAATCACTTTGGTTTCGGTGTATTTTAAAGCGGTGGTGGTGTTGATGATCCGCGTGGTCAGCACCGAATACCATTCCACCCAACGCCCTGCCAACTCCAATTCAGTCGCCAACGTGGTTAGAACGGCCTTGCTGACGGTCGGTGAGGTGGGCATGGACTTGAACACCCGGTCGGCCAATTTGACCAACAAGTCTGTTTCTTTGGCCACGGTTTTTGGGTTGGCTTTGTTCCAGCGTTCTTTGTTGATGTCGTTGATGGTGACCATGGCGTCCACGCACTGACGGTTGCTGTGGTACAGCTCTGTAAAAACGCCGTCGGTGTCTCGGTTGCCTTCCACCACCCATTTCCGTTCCGCGTTGATGCACGCCGCTAAAACGTCCTTAGACCACACGGGCGTGGGTTCCAAATGCCGCTGCACCAGGTCTTCCGGGTGGTTCAGGTAATGGGCAAACCGCGCTTGAGCGGGCTTCAACACGTGATCAACCAACCCGGTTAAACACCCCAGTTGTTGGTTCTTCAGTTCGCTTACGTAATCGTGCAGGTTGCCGGTGAACCCCAGAGGTTTGGTCACCATCACCGAGTCCATGTCGGTGTATTGGTATTTGCGCAACACCCCGTTGACCGACATGGCGTTCACCACCTCGGGTCGGCTGTAGTCCCAAGTGGTCATAAACCGAAACGCGTCTTTGAGCGCGGCGGTGATTTTGGGTAAACGGCCGCTGATGATCTCATTTAGGTCCCCCAAATCAAAAGCTTCGGTGGATACCGCGTGGCACGCGTCCAGCAGGCGTTGGAATTCCGGCGTTTCCAGACCTTGCGCCGGGTGGGTAGTTTGAACAGTCATAGGAGATACCTTAAGGTGTGTAATACGAAAACCCGAACCAGAGCCGGCGGTGAATGTACGTCATAGAATGGCTCCACTGCCCGCAATAACATAAAAACCACCGAACGTCCCAATAGAGTGGATATAAGCGTTCCACCCCATTCACCGAGATAAGCCGTCAACTATGTTTAACAATACATTTGCCCGTCCACGTTTTCGCCCCGCCCTCAACGTCGGTTGTTTGATGGACATCAGCACCGGTAAATACGAGTTGGGTCCTCATGGGGAGTCCGTCTTAAATGGAGGCATCTCAGGGATCACCGGTATTTGCGCCCGCCCCAACAACTACAAGACAGCGTTGGCCGTGTACATGCTGGCCATGATGCGACGTGCGTGTCACGACAGCCACACCATCACCTACGACACCGAAGGGACGCTGTACCCCGTGGGTCGTTTCACGGCGGTGTCCAAGTACGACGACTACCTCAGTAAAATCGATTATTCAGAAGACACGCAGTTTGCCTTTACCGACATCTCTCAGTACCGGGGCGATGAGTTTTTCGACCTGTTTCGTAAGACCATGAACGCCAAAGGCAAAGACGCGTCGGATCATGAGAAGACCACCCCGTTTTTGGACTCGGACGGAAAACCCCGCAAAGCCATTTACCCCTCCGGCGGGTTGATCGACTCGCTGTCCCGAATGACCGTTAAGGCCGTTGAGGACATCTACGAGAAGAACCAGATCGGCGAGTCGGGCATGAACACCGAGGCGATGAACAACGGCCGTGCTAAGAAGCAGATGTTCAACCAGCTCCCGCAGATCTGTGCGCGGACCGGGATGTACTTGCTGTTGACCGCCCACGTAAAAGACGTGATCAACATGGAGATGTACCCCACCGACAAACGCAACCTGTCCTACATGAAAAAGGACACGGTTCTGGAAGGCGTGTCGGGCGGCTTCTACTCGCTCCCCAACAACGTGTGGATGGTCATCAGCAACAAGTCCATGTTGAACAAAGAAAAGATGCCTGAGTACCCGTGGGACAACTCCACGGCGATGAAAGACGACACCGACCTGGCCGTGATCACCATGATCAACCTTCGGGGTAAGAACGGCATGTCGGGTTTCCCAATTGAGATCGTGGTGTCCCAAGCGGAAGGCGTGTTGCCCAGCTTGAGTGAGTTCCGGTACTGCAAAGAAAACGAGCGGTTCGGATTGGGGGGCAACCTACAGAACTACTACATGGAACTGCGTCCCGACGCCAAACTCAGCCGAACCACGGTGCGCGGCAAGTTGGACAAAGACGCGCGCTTACGGCGGGCGTGTCAGGTCAGCTCAGAGATGCTGCAGTTGGTTCAGTTCCACCGGACGTTGGAGCCGGCGTTGCTGTGCACCCCAAAAGTGCTGTACGACGATCTGACCGCCATGGGGTACGACTGGGACGTGCTGTTGGACACGCGGTCTTATTGGGTGTTTGCCGAAGACGAATCAAAGCATGGTCAGCCGTTTTTGTCCACCATGGATTTGTTGCGAATGCGGTTGGGCCAGTACGTGCCGTTTTGGTTGTCTAAAGACGCGGTGGCTAAGCTTAAAATGGACAAAGCGATTAAGGGGTAACGCCTGTGGTCATATACACGTACCAGCTGGCGCACTGGCGCCGGTTGAAACCGGGGGTGGTTCCGTTGCTGGACACCACTGTAAAGACCGGCGAGTCCAGACTGGCCCCTACTTGGGGCATGGTGGTGGACGTCAAAGCCGGCCGCATCTCTGAAGCGGAGTATACCCACCGTTACCGCGCTATCTTGGATTACTGGTGGTTTCAAGACCTTGAGTTTTGGGACGACTTGCTCAACACCCCGGTCATCGCATTGGGGTGTTACTGCCCCGCCGGTGCGTTTTGTCACCGGCATTTATTAGTTGAGTTTCTCCGGTCCGTCACCGAGGTGGACTACCGTGGGGAACTGTCAACGCCTATTTTTGAAATTCAATGAGGTTACCGACATGATTAAGATTCAACCCAAAACGCCCAAAAGCATGGTTTTTCACCTGATCCGCTACCACGACGTGGAGCTGAGCGAGGCGTTTGTGCACCGCTGCCCCGCCGAGTTGGATCTGACGGATCTGAGCGCGTTCTTTCACCAAACCTTGGCTCAGTACGAGTTTGAAACCGGCGGTATGCGGGCGTCCTTAGACCCCTGTCTGCCGTTGGAGTTTTGGTTGCAACGGTTTGAACGGGACATACTGCCGGTGTTGCGTCAGTGCCGGTTCCCACCCCAGTCGGCGAAAGACGCTCGGCCTTTGTACGAGGTACACAACCATTGACTCATCCAAACA
>Ga0307932_1000247_pt1 | contig 21873 bp, 28 predicted proteins | sample OrgLakmetageno48_FD_201843 | JGI IMG/M metagenome (GOLD analysis project Ga0307932, IMG submission 201843) | Saline water microbial communities from Organic Lake, Antarctica - #48 | ecosystem: Environmental > Aquatic > Non-marine Saline and Alkaline > Saline | place: Antarctica: Organic Lake...
AAAGAGCCAGGCCATTCAAGTTTTAGGTGTCCATGCATAGATTCCGGATTGCAACCCACGACACAGGCGGTTATCAATCAAAGGCCCCGAACTGCGGGGCCTTTGTGGCAAGTGAGGGATTCGAACTCCTGAATGTGTTCCAGCCACTATGGACAAAATACAACCCCCGCCTGCCTCGTGGGCGATGTTGATATACAACTACTCCCTCAAGACACATTTGGGAACATGGCAAAACATCGACGCCAGCACACCGAATTGCACATTGCCGCAGTGGGGCGGGAAGTCTCAGGAGGAGTTGGAGTAGCAGAAGGCGTTGGCGAGGCTGTTCCAGAAGGAGCCGCCTCGGGAGAGCTAATTGCAACAACCTCAGGAAGAGCAAACTTCTTGTTTTTTGAGCAGCTTGCTAATTCCTTTTTTAGTGCCGCCGACTCTTGATGTCTGCTTGTTTTCGCTAAATGCTCTTCAAGAGCGCCTGAGGTTGGGTCAACATGCCTGAAATCACAATGGACCCTGGCGAAAATAATAGCCACCTTCACGAACGATTTGGGCTAACGGTCATTCCCTTGTTCATAGAGGCTCTGAGGTGTCTCGTAGGCCTTTTGAGACCGCATTGAGGGGTCGCTTTCCAAATATAAATATCAAGACTTTATGAAGAGTGATTGTCTCGACGTGGGCTTTTCTTAAGGGGAAAAGAGCTCATATTTGACCTCTGTGGATAACTTAAACGGAGCAATGAGTGGATAAAGTTTGACTCAGGCATGAACCGTTATTTCTGTGAAACGCCTTCGCCTCTTAGAAGTCAAGGCCTCAAAGACTCATGGCAATGGTTATGCCTTGAGTGCGCTTTCCTCGAACTCCCGCTCGTAGACCTCATGAATGAAGTCAACGAAGTAGGTATTGAACAAGGCGAATTTGGACCTCTTTTCGCGAATGAGTTCTATTGCTTCTGTGGCTGTGAAGCCCTCTTGAATGAGGACTAGGGCGACAATTAGGGATGAGCGGTTTAGCCCCGCCTGGCACTTCCCTGCCACCACCTTCCCCCGCTTCCACTCTGAATGCAGCCATTCCGCTAATGCTCTAATTTCTGGTTTAGAAGCGTCATCTATTTCTGCGTCTGCAATCCCAAAGCGTTGTTCGCGGACGTAGTAACCGATTGGATTAGCGTGGCCATACAAGCAGACCACTGAGTCAAATACCGAGGGCCGTGAGAGTGCATGGCTTGATTTGCCTCGTTGAATTACATCTTCATCTAGAGTCCCCGAAATGTATAAGTTGGGGAGGATTTCCGTGTACAGGTTGCCGTTATCTATATTCATTTTTATACCTCCAAAAGTAGTTTGTGATTTCTGTTGATAGCCGAGACTTGAATGAATCTTTCGTCTCTTGCCATAAATGCCCTGGTGTCAATCAGCTCATTGCCACCCGCCATCAGCAGCGCCCAGTCATCGTCAGACAGCATGTGCATCTCCCCAAGTGCTGAGTCAGCGATGAACTTTTGAACTTCGGACTTGGCTAGTGCTTTGAACGAAGAGCCCTCTAAATCGAATGACATAGACCTGAGGGTCTCTCTCAGAATCTCCTTAAATGCGGACTCGTTTGAGTAAAACTCCATTACCAGTGGCTCCCCCTCTAGCCCGACTAGGAGCCCGTTCTGACCCTCATGGGACCTTAAGTTAATTCTTAGTGCTCGTTGGGTCTCTTGCACGTTGGGGTCTGACATGGCGTCTTCCCGCATGATTTGCTCCAGCGAACTTGTTGGCCGCGTCCCAGACCGAGACTCTTGACGAGCCACCTGGTTCCATACGCGAGACTGCCTTTGGGAGCTATTTAGCACCCATTCACGCTTCGAAGCTTCGTAATCCCAGCCAGCGGCAATAACGGAGAGCGGTGCACGTCCAGCGTCAACGCGATTGCTTCCATTGGACCACCTACCCTTTTCGACACATGAAACATCTGCGACTATTGCTCGACCAGCTGGAATGTACTCAAGACCGTTGAACGAACGAACTTGGAGAAGCTCTGCACCCACTACCCAACCACTGGGGATTATGAAATCAGTATCGGTTAGGTTGTGAACCTCAATGTTGCCTACCCGAGGCCCATCCCCATCGTCGTACTCGGAAAGCTTGAGTTCGCTGGTAAATGGAGGTGTCTTGTATTTTTGGTCCGAAAGCCCATTCCAACGAAGTGGCCAAACCTCCAGAGGTCCTATGCGCTGTGGTTTTCCTACCTGTATGTCTTGTGTCATTTCTGCCTCCTAATGTTGACAGATTACAACATATGTTGACACTTGTCAACATTAAGCAGGATTTTTACCCCTAGGCCAGAAGTAGGATTTAGATATGGGTAAAAAAGTTGACGTCGACGACCTGGTGGATGCGAGAGAAGTGGCAGAAATGCTTGGGCTCTCATCTGCAAGGGCTGTGGCGGTTTACATGTCCCGAGGTCTGCCCGACCCGATTATTGACCGAGGTCCAAACACTGCGAAGCTTTGGCTGAGACAGGATATTGAGAGCTGGATGAAGGACAGAGCAGATTCTCGGAGCTCGTAAATTCGTCTAGCCCTGAGCACTGGCTGGTTGCGCTCGCGTTGATTGCGTCTACGTTCACTCCTGTCCAGATGTTCTCATCGGGATTCGATAGCAGCCCCTCATCTCTACCCCGTTCGGGCGACTTTTCATGGCTGACAACGAAGTTTTAAACTCGGACCACGCGCTCGACGCAAGGGCTAGCCGCTGAGAAGCTTTGCGTGTAGGCATGCCCTCGCATTGTGGCCGACTGACATCGCGCAAAAAAACGTCATCCGCTGGCAATACAGTTGAGTTATGGCGAATGCAAATCTTGGGAACGCAAGAAAAGCGAAGAACGATGAGTTCTTTACTCAATTTCACGATATTGAGAAAGAAATGAACGCGTACCTTGAATACAACCCTGCAGTATTTAAAAATAAAACTGTTCTGCTCCCATGCGACGACCCTGAATGGAGCAACTTCACAAGATACTTTGCTCAGAACTTTGAAAAATTGCAGCTCAAGAAACTAATCAGCACTAGCTACGCACCGAACAGCAAACCTAGAGAGATTCCCTACCAACCAACACTCTTTGAAATCGACAGTCCCGAATTTGATGAAACCAAAACCGTCTCCAACGGAAAGATTTTTACTCTGTCTCACGACAGGACAGGTGACAAAAACATCAACGTGGAGGACCTTGAATGGGGTTACCTCGAAGGGGACGGTGACTTTCGAAGTGCCGAAATCAAAACACTTCGTGACGAGGCGGATGTCATAATAACTAACCCGCCCTTTTCGCTTTTTCGGGAGTTTTTGGCGTGGATTGTTGAGGCAAAGAAGGAGTTCGCGCTCATCGGCAACATGAACGCGATTACCTACAGGGAAGTGTTCCCACTTATCAAGGAAGACCGAATGTGGCTCGGGAATGGATTCCACGCAGGCAATGCCTATTTCTCTTCCCCCGTTTCCCGACATTACGCGTCAGGTGTATTTGATGAGAAATCGGGTTTGGTCAAATTTAGAAACGTCATCTGGTTTACCAATCTCGACCATGGCCGCCGCCACCAGCCATTGCCGTTGATGACCGAGGCTGACAACATAAAGTTCAGTAAACACAAACAAGTCAAGCACGTCGCATACCAAAAGTATGACAACTATGACGCTATTGAGGTCCCGTTCACCGATGCAATCCCGAGCGACTACGACGGCGTTATGGGAGTACCAATAAGTTTCTTGGACAAGTACAGTCCTGAGCAATTCGAGATACTCGGTGCCCATCAACGAGGCTGTCATGACGAGTTTCCTGACACAAAAAAATACGACAATTACTGGGAAATGAGACCAGACGGCACACCAACTGGCTCATCGGGTGGAAAAACAAACGAAAACCCGAATCTTGAACGCAACGACGGCAAGGGGAACTATTTCGTAAATAGCGAAGGGCATGTTGTCCAATCTGCATATTCACGCATCTTCATTAGGCACAGAAGGGCCACACCATGAAGACGACCTTAACTGACCGCACGGTTTTGGAAGTAAGCGATGGCTTCGTCTATAACGAGCTAGAAGGGCGCGGCCTTTTCGGCCTGTCGGGTCGCCTCACCATCCAGCCCGAGTACCAGCGCAACTACATATACGCAGACGGCAAGCGCGACGTTGCTGTCATTGATTCGCTCCTCAAGGGCTACCCGCTCGGGCTGATTTACTTCAACAAATTAGAAGATGGACGTCTCGAGATTCTCGATGGCCAGCAGCGAGTCACTAGCTTCGGTCGTTTCGTCACAGGCAAGTTTGCGATTACTGATGAGAACGGGATGCAGCAATACTTCAGCGGGTTGGCGAAAGACAAACAGGAGAAGATTCTCAACTCCGCGCTTCTGGTATACGAATGTGAAGGAACCGAGTCCGAAATCAAAGAATGGTTCAGGACCATCAACATTGTTGGGGTTCCGTTGAACAATCAAGAACTTCTCAACGCTGTCTACTCGGGGCCGTTCGTCACTTTGGGCAAAGAAGAGTTCAGCAACACACAAAACTCAAACGTCCAAAAGTGGAGTGCCTACGTCAGTGGCAGCGTCAATCGCCAGGATTTTTGGGAGCGGGCGCTCGAATGGACGAGTGGTGGCAAAGACAAAGTGGGCGACTACATGAGCCGTCACCGTTTCGATACGAGCATCAACGAGGTTAAGACGTACTTCACCACAGTTATTGACTGGGCGTCTTCAGTGTTCCTAGAGGTGGAAAGTGAAATGCGTGGGTTGGAGTGGGGTCGACTCTATGAGACCTTCCATGGGAAGTCATACAGCCCCAAGGAAGTCTCAAAAGCAGTAAAGGAGCTTTACGGAGACCCTTATGTGAAGAGCAGGAAGGGCATCTGGGAGTTTGTACTAGGAGGCTCCAAAGAGACCAGGCTGCTCGAAGTAAGAGTGTTCGATGACGCGACTAAGAAGTCTGCTTATAAGGCTCAGGGCCTGGAGGCAGAGGAGAGAGGCGTTTCAAACTGTCCACTATGTGCCTTGGGTCGTGATGCCAACCAGTCCAAGGTTTGGATGCTGAATGAGATGGAGGCGGACCACGTTGCTGCATGGAGTAAGGGCGGAAAAACAACTCCTGAAAATTGCCAGTTACTCTGCAAAACTCATAACCGCGCCAAGGGCAACAGGTAAAGGTCAAGTACCTTGGGCTTCCAAGTTGAAGGGGCCTTTGTCAGTAAGCATAAGTAGCCCACATTTAAGCGTTTAGGTCTCTACTGTTCCTGTGGATAACTCAAAACAAGATTGACGCCAACGAGGCATTCTTACTTCATGAAAATACTCTGCTTAGTTTGTGAACTTTGGTTGGTCGAACTATTTATCAGAGGTGGTGAAGTCAACTACTGGTGTGAGCGCTGCCATCAAGATGCCATGTCAGAGCCGAGAGAAATGCCGCGAATCATAGTCCGAGGAGGCGGGCCTTTGCCAGGCTGAACTCTTCGTCAGACAAAACACCTTCCTTATGAAAGTCGACTAGAGCTCTTAACTTTTCCGTTATGTCGTTTTTTTCGAATGATTCAGGCATGGGCCGCTGCTCAGGCTGACCCAAGTGTGCAACTTTCTTGGACAACCTCATCGCAAGTTTCTCGCTCTGCGCAGTTCTTTCGGAATCTATGGGGATGTCAACTTGCCAGTCATCGTCTGCCGCGATGAAGTAGCAAAGCCTATTGTCGTTTCCTTTTTTCTCGATTGACACTCCCCTGCCAAGGACAACTGCCCAAGCACCTATGAGGTATTGGCCACCAAACACAAATTGCTCGGTATTAGTTCCTTCGGAGATTACCCCAAACTCCGTTTTCGAACTGTAGCTAAAAGTTCCCTTTGAGCTGGCAAGCATTTCATCACTGACAATCAGCACCATTCCTTTGATGAACTCCTCCATCCCAGCGTTGGAGAGCATTCCGAACTGCATTTCCAATCCTTTGGTGTGACCCCTAATCACGGTTAGGCCGTTAATTGTTGGCTTTAAGGCCCCTTTTGTTTCGAGCAGTTCGACAAATGAATCAAACTTCGAATCGCCACCGAATGCGATGTTGGTCCTGAACTCCCAACGAAGCGCAAATAAGGCGCTCATGCAGGCCTTTGAGTCTCCATCGGTCGCCGCCTGAACTACAGATTGAACCAAAGGCATGAGGGCTGACAGATGCTTGTCTTTTTTTACCCCAATAGATGGCAGGAAAGTTTCGATGTCATGCCCCATGTTTCTCTCCTAATCCATTTGCCCAAGAGGCCAAAAGTTCGATTTTTAGAAACTTTAGTCGCAAACGACTGTAAGACGGAGTGAGCCATCGGCCCCATGCGAGTGCGCGGCTATGGTGCAGTCAGTCTTCAAAGCTTTTTACATCCAAAAGAAGTACCCGAGACTCATTCAAAGACTAACTCGATGGGGCTGTGGTCGGAGTGTTCGTTGATGCCGTTGGTGGTTACAACTCGTGCGGCTGTCCGCTTCGCCAAGTGCTCAGATAAAAATATGTGGTCTATTTGCCAGGTGCTTTTAGAGGAAGAGTGGGTGAAGGTTGTGGCTCCCTTCAGGTCGGCCTCCGATAAGCCAAAATCCGAAAACCTATTCAGCAGATTCGACGCTATAGACCTGCCCGTCTTAAACCCAGCGCCACCATCCATTCTGCGGTCTTTGTTGAGGTCGCCTCCGACAATGAAGCCATCAACTTTGGGCTCTTCCAGCTGCGCTAGCCAGAAGCCGACATCTGAAAGCATTCTGTGGATTCCGTAATGAACTACCTTGACTTCTGGCGTCATTGGAGATGACTCGAGAAGCCCGTAGATATTCACAAGTCCGAGAGTCTTGCCGTCAGGCAGCTCAGCCAAAGCGCAAACCAATGAGCCGCTATATTCACTCGCAATATCAACTGGGTGCAGTGGAAATTTAGAGATAATCGCGTTTCCCCAATCTTGTTTGCGCCCGCGCTCGTTTATGGAGTCACCGATTACCTGGTACCCAGGCACCTCTAATAACTCAGGTCTTTTGCACTCTTGTAAGAACGCAATGTCAGGGTTCAGATGTTCAACGAGTGCAGCTACTCCGCCATCCCTGCGTGCAATGTTCCAGCTTGCAAATTTCATCCACACCCCAACTCTTCCATGCTAAAGGCTACTCATCAGCTTCAAAGTGTCTGAAGCGTCGCTAGGTCAGTATCGTTTTCTAGCCTCGGTTTCTGGAAAGCAGCGGAAAAGCTATGGAGTAGTGTGGGGAAGAGCTTGAGTCGCGGTCCTTGGTACATGAAGGCCAGAGGCAATTGCTGGAAATTGAGGTTCACATGAAGAAGCTTCTAAAGGCGCTACTAATTCCTGCCGCCATGCTCCTCAGCATATCCCTTCTAGCTGGGTGCTCGTCTGGAACTACCACAATCACCCCAAATGAAACCAGCCAACCTGCATCAACCGAAACCGCAAGCGCCACTGCCACTGAAGTGCCTCAGGGAGAGATTGAGAGCGATTCAGAAGACGTTGGAATTAATGATTCGCTAGGTTCTAGAAGCGAGCCTCTTGCTCTCGGTACCTCAGTAACAATGGATGACGGTAATGGAGGGGTTTGGGAAATCAAGCTAGGGCCTTCAAGCCTCCAGTCGAATGAGGTCGTTAGGCTAGAAAACCAGTTCAACTCGCCTCCTCCCGAAGGTCTTCAATTTGCGTCAGTAGAGGTTTCGGCAACTTACCAAGGGATTGAAACAGGCAATCCGAGCTGGGATATAGACGTCGCATTTGTCTCCGCGGCTGGGACGACTCATAAGTCCTTCGACGTTTCAGTCGTGGGTCCCGAAGAACTTTCCAACTCCAACGAGCTCTATGAAGGCGGTACTGCGATTGGAAACGTCTTTATCGCGGTTCCTTCTGAAGACATATCCAAAGGGACCTGGCGCCTCAGTACAACTTGGGGTGGTCAAGAAGTTTTCTTCAAAGCTGAATAGAGAAAGAAAGAGAGAAAATGCCTAAATCAAAAACAACAATCTCCATCGCTTTGGGGCTGAGTTTAATTCTTTTGTCAGGATGTGCGTCCGATTCACCTTCAGCCACCGCAAGCGCGACTCCTTCTGAGAGTCAGAGCGAGACCTCTGAGGCAGTCGAGGTGGATGAGGGACTTTTTAATGTTGAAGTTACCGTCCCCGCATCCTTCTTCGAGGAAGAGACCGAAGCCGAAATGCAAGCGCGGGCTGAGGAGTCAGGGTTCACAAGTGCAAAGCTGAACGACGACGGAAGCATCACCTACCAAATGTCCAAAAGGGTCTATGAGAAGGCGCTCAATGACTTCAAAACCAGCTTAGATGAAACGATTCAGCAGACGGTGGACGAACAGCCTGGAATTTTCAAATCCGTTTCATACAACGCAAAAGTAACTGAATTTGAAGTTGTTGTTGACCGTAGCGCTTTTGAGTCCGACTTTGCTGCGGCCTTCGTCGGATTCTCATTCGGCATTGGCGGAATGTACTACCAAGTCTTTGATGGCGTGGCAGAGGACCAGCGAAAGGTCCTCATAACTTACATAGACGAATCAACGGGAGAAGAATTTCGCTCTGTAACCTTCCCTCTAAGTGATTAGCGCCGTTCTGCGAGAAGGTCGCGTAAGCGCACCCCGCAGTACTGCTCTACTTTGAACCTGTGTTACGTGCATGAGGCAGAGTCTTGATGCCACTGAGCGCCTTGGACCGTACATTGGCAGTCACGGCGCACATTGGAAGAATTGATGGTTTGCGAAAAAAACTATTGAAGCGAGCTAGCAAGATAGCGGAGGTTCTTCAAGAGGGAGAAATCGACCTCTATAAACAGCTTGTTTACGGGTGTAAAAGCCTCCCTCATTTCATTTCCACTCCGCAATTCCCGCAAAACCTGGCCGAGGGTATAAGCCTGGTTCCGCAAACATGACAAAACGTCTGAGCCGTTTGCACTTTGGTCACGATTGTCCTGGCTACAGGCTCGTTTATAGTTGCGAGAGTTAGCTGTGCCGTGCTGTGCATGCTCGCTAAGGCATCAATCGTCTTACTTTTTCGCGTCCAAAAGAACTGCAAGAAGTGCCCTGCCGAAAGCACTAAGAAAATACCCCCTGCGACGCTAGTGCGAGTTGAAGTCGCTAGAACGAACTGAAGCCCGACGAAAGCTACACCCTGAACAGCGGCTCCCAAGGAAAAATAGAGTGTGGTGATTATTGTTGCCTCAGTCTTTAGGTTTGCCTCTGAGAACATAGCCATTCTAAATAGCTTTATGTATCCGTAAATGGGTATAAGGAAAGACCAAGCCGCCATGCTTTGTCGATGAGCCTTGCGCTCAGTGGAGGGTGTGTGCCTGTTGATGACTCCAATGGCACAGTAAAGCGTGCCTGCAACGGAGACGGCCTGCCAAGCCCACAGGACAGAATACGCAACAAACATTTGAACCACCCACGGCGTCAAGACAGAGGGCCCTACAAGGGCTAAGTACACCACTAGGGCGCAAGCAGACAACCCTAAGCTAGCCAAATTCAAGCTGCGCAACCAAATGCTCATGCTATCCAGCCTCTCCACTGCTTTATCACTCGCACAGTGCTCTTCACCTTAGGGCCCACCTTGTTCAAAATCAGCAGATTTCCAGGCCACCAAAAACGCAATTCCAAATGCCAAGTTGAGTAGAAGCCATTCGTCTCTCGTCATCTCGACCCCCAATAATGGAGACCAAAGTAGGAACGCTGGAATAGCCAAAAAAAGCCACCCATATTTCTGGGTTCTAATTACAACGAAAGCCAATAGGCCCGCAGTTATCGAAACTAATCCCCTGAGCATCACAAAATATTCGTATGGCCAAGGAGCTATTGCAAGCAGGAGAGCAAAGCCCGAGATTGCCAGCAGAACTTTTAAGCCTGCAGTCATGCCCCACCTCCACAAGTAAGTCTTATCTCAGAAGGCTAGTCACAAAATAGAAATTCAAAAAACGAAATCCGCATAGTTGCTCTAAAACGCCAATAATGCAGCGAATTGGCTGCCCCCCTGTGCAATCCTCAGCCAGACGCCGATACAGGATGAAGCCTGGTTAGGTACATTGGAATAAGAGAACTGATGGCATTTCCATGATTAGTGCGCTTTTACAGGAATGGCTAAGAGGACAGCAGCCGCTCCATAGCGGTGTCCCGTTCAAGACCAACTCCGAAATTGTAGAAAAGCTAAAGCGAATTTGGAAAGAGGCAGTTAGCAGTAAAGCTTGACTGCTGTCCATTGTAAGCCCTCTCTAATATCGAGATTTTTCGACTAGCCATCAAACTTCAGGTACATCGCGGGTGCGCCGCAGACAGTGCACTCGTTGACTAATGCCCCGTTGGACTTGAATCTCCTGCCCGTCGCGTAGCACGACCTGCAAAAAACAGTGGCTGAGACTCCGAGGCTGCTCGAGGTTTTTTGCACTTTGCTACCCCCAGTGGGTGTTGTTTCCTCAGCAACTAAGAGGTTGCTGCCAATCTGCAATTCATAGCCGCACTTCTTGCAGAAATTTCCATTTTGATTGGAGGCCTCGCAATTAGGACAGGCTTGTCGGTCGAGACTGTTGCCGCACATGTGACAAAAAGGGCCAAAAGCTTCGGGTTCCCCGCAATTCGAGCAGGGCTGATTTCTTTCCACGAGAATTCCACCGCATTCGCTGCAAAATTTTCCTGGCATGTCCATTGCGTCACATGTGGCACAGTACATCACTTCCCCTTGTCTCCCAATTCTCTGACTTAAGATACAGATTGAGCTAGTTGGCTGCCTCTAATCTCAGTGCCAATTGCCAGACTGAAGACCTAGTTGGTCAGCGTTCGACATTCAGCCAAAATTCCTTTGCAAGATTTGAGGCAGGTTGATAACTATTATGGCCGTTGTTGCAATCATGCAGGCAAGGCATAAAAAGTATCCTGCACTGGCGAGACTCGAGGCTGCTCCGAGTTCTAGCCGCTCAAGATTTCGAGCCTTCCTTGCGATTACAAAGCCTGTAATTGAGCACGGAAGACTCAAAATGGGGACAATAACAGTGAGCAATGCTCCTATACCGAGGCCCAGTGACAAACCTCTGCCTGGAGCCGAGAACTCAGGCCGAGAACTAGCACTTAACTGAGATGCGTCGGCACCGTTTCTAGACGACTCGCTTGTTTGAATTAATAGCGAGCCACATGAGCCACAAAAAGAGTCTTTATTGGCCCCTTCGGCGCCGCAGTCTTTACAGAACACTTGCGCACCCCTAAGCCGCAAGCAGATAATAAACGCCGAGAAGAGAGTAGACGACACCTAGAATTAAGCCCGCAATGCTCTTGCCTTTTCCTGTGTTAGCAATCCCCTCTCTAGCCAGCTCACTTGACTTTGATAATGCCAACGACGCAGTGATGACGGCCGCGATGGAGAAAACTAAAAATTCAAACAGAAAGACACTCACAATTCCCAGAACCAGTGACACAGTAGAGAGGCTGTTTTTTTTAGGAATCAGGTTCGAAGCTGCAGATGCTGGCTTTGCCGCTACTGGGCTGGAAGTCTTGATTGGTTGCGAACCCTCGGGTTTATCACTGGCTCGAACCTGAGTGCCGCAGCTGGAACAAAATGAATCACTATCTAAAGCAGAAGCGCCGCATTGTGGACAAAACATTATCCTTACCCCCAATCCTCATCCCTAACCTAGCAAACTACCGCCCAGCAGACCAAAGTCCTAAACGCAGTTCGGAACGCTCAGCACGGAGAGACCAACTTGGACAGTCATCGACTTTCTTCGTTCCAGTCAGCCTCTTCATCAAAACCTGAACCATATTGAGTTTCCGAGTAAGCGGTATTCGCTGAATAACCCTCTGGTCCCGAGTGGCAGTCACCTTGGTTCATCTGCTCGACGACGCCCACTCGCTCTACCTTGCCTTCGAGGGGCCGCACGACCCAAAGTTCCATACTGAACTGCTCCGCTTCGTTGATTGCCTCTCTCGTATAACCATTCAACGAGAAGAACAATGGCTTCTTCTTCTTTACTTGTGAAAGCCCGAATAGCTCTCTAATGGGCTTTACTCCAACAGGAAGTTCCTGGTATTTGCATTGAGCGACCATAGTGCCCGAACTGATATCGATTCCCCCGTCTTTGACTGCTCTAGTTACGGCTGAATCCCCGTAACCAAGGAAAATAGCCCACTCGACGCAATACTTTTCGAACTCGGTGGGGTCCAGATGAAGCCTTGGGCCAGGCTTTTCGCCCTGACCTCTTTCTTGGCTGCGTTTGCTGGGATTCTTTGAAAGCGTTGAGAACTTGGGTAACTTGTCAAACCGTGAACCAACATCCAAGTAGGACTCGATTGCTGACTGTCTCAGCATATCTACGAGAACTTTCTCCCCAAGAGTCGAGCTGAAGCGTCTCCAATCTATTTCGGGGACTTGTTGAGAAAGGAATGATGCATTTAGGTCCTTTTCCAAATCAGGAATTAGGTCATACAGACTGAGTGCACCTTTCTCTTCAGTCTTTGATTTCAGGAATATTCTGTATTGAATGGCAAGCCTGCTCCCAATAGTTCTCCCGATACCTTCCACCTGCAATGCTGTTCGGCTTTCTGAGGAAATTGGGTTCGGCGGTCCGCTTGCTCGAATAGGGACCTGCAGATGTGCCTCCGAATTGGAAAGGTTCTGTTTCAGTGAATAGCTGGTTCTATTTCGAAGGGAACTGAAACCCCGAAAGAGAGAGCTCCTAAACATCACTATAAAAACAATGGTCAGAATTACAAAAAATACGGGCATCCATATCATTCGTCGTTCCAAATCGTAAATCCACAAGATAAGTAAAGAAGTTGTCGCCGACATGAGGAAGGCTAGAAAAATACGCCGACCAAGTGCTACTGGGGATTTATTCGACACAGCTCTATGGTCCGAAGCGACTGGCAAGTATGCGAGGTTTCTGTCCAAGTATTGGAACCTGGAGTGTAGATTTTTCTTTTTACCCATTTACACCCCCAGGTTTAGAAAGTCCCTGAATATTCAGTAGGCCCAAAGTACTACAGGCTAGTGACAACTAGTTGCCCTCTGTTGAAAACTTTAAGCGGAATCTAACTACCTCTCAAAACGTGGAGAGATTCCATCGTTTTTTGCATGCCGCATCTCAGTCCTCGCTGAACAAATCCGCGTGAACCGTGGCGTGTTTAGTTTTCAAGTTGGGGACTGCCTGAATGAACTGGCCAATGCGAAATTTTCCATTCTTTACTTCAGAGTTTTTGTAGCATCCATACAAGACCACCGTTCCTGGGAGGGGGACGAAAAAGTCTCTCCAATCTGGGACCCAAGGCATAGCCCCAGTTGGATGCAATACCTGGGGTACTTAGACCAACGGTTTATTCAGTACTTAGGTCTAAGTCGAGAGTTGTGGATAACCCATTCCAGAATTAACGCTAACGCGGCATTCTTACTGCATGAAAATACTCTGCTTAGTTTGTGAACTTTGGTTGGTCGAACTATTTATCAAAGGTGGTGAAGTCAGCTACTGCTGAGGATAGGGCATGCCCTTGACGAGCCGAAGAGCCTCTCTTGTCAAGTTGCGAATGTCAGCAATGTATGGAGCAACCTCCGAAGGGGCGAAGATATCATCAACAAACAAGTCGTACGCCTCTCCATAAGCACTATCCGCGTCGTTTAGTTTTTCACGAAGTTCATCCCATCGAACTTGATACGCGCTGGGGGCCTTATCCCACATGTCGCTAGCGACGTTAGGCATGTAGGGAAGACGTCCGAAAATGGCGTCTAGCCAGCCATCAATTGGCGCTCCCGCGTTCAGCCATCTTTCAACCTCGCCCATCATCAGAAGGTCGTTTTCGAAACGTTCAGAGTGTTGGTTTATAAAACGTCGGCCTCCCTCAAAAGTGTTCGGGTCACTAAGTATTCGGGCCTCCTCGTCTCTTTTAGCGGCCGCGTCTTCCTTCTGCTGCTTCTCATCCGCAAGCTCCACCATGAAGCGGTCGTATTTGGAACAATCGGTCCACATTTGGAGTCCTACCTCCTCGACGGAGTCTCCTGAAGCCTCAGATGCAAGGATTGTCCCCGCCGCAACGGACTGGTCGCAGACCGTGTGTTCCTCGCCCGATTCCCACCCGTCAAACCTGACACCTCGAGCGTATCCAATGTCTAAAACTTCGTTGCTCGAAAGGCCCATGAAATCTGGAACGACTTTGTAGTCCTCGCAATTTTTGCCCCAGCCGAGCCATAGGTCTCGTGTGTCAAGCTCCTCACCAACCGCCAACCTCTGCTCGCAAACAAACCACAGAGCCGCTTGCTCTTCCCAGTCTTCGTCTCGTGGGTCCAACTTGAAAGCCCAATCGACGTTGCTGGCTCTCAACCCAATGTCATCAAGAGAATCTTCAACCTCTAACGCCGTGAACCCGTAAAAATCTGGCATTACGTCTTCGATAAAGTCCTGGTCAAGGTTGGCCTGAGAACTAGGCATTCCAGCTCCTGTGCCGCCCGACTCCTGCTCTGCTGACTGACACCCAGAGAGCACCACAGCTAAACCTGCCGCGAGTACCGCTGTTGACACCTTCAGTGAAAGTTTGTAAAACAAGCTATCCCCCTTGTTACTCCCGAATTTATTCAGCATACCTAACCAACTGACTGACTGACTGACTGACTCCAAGTGTGGTGACACCAATCAAATTGAAAACTAATTTTTAGATGGCGCCTTTGCCGTCTCTAATTTTTTTCGTTCCAGAAGAAAAGCTAGAAGATAGAGTTCTATGTTCTTTCCCCTTCTTCGATTGATTCTTCCGCAGCAAGGGATAAAGTGTAAAAAAAAGGGGTCCCAGTTATGGATAGAAAAGAAGAAAAGCGCTTGGCGAAGGAAGAATCGCGTCAGCTGAAAAAAGAGGTTCGTGCGACAGCCAAGGCCGAGAAGGCCAAAAAAGTATCTGAAAATAACTTGAAATACGGGAAAGAGGTCTTCGCAAAATATTTTGGCACAAAGAGCATCAATATTTACGCGAATGGCTACATAAGAGTTTCTGGGGGCGTAGGTATTTTCGGTGGCCCAGCGGAACGCCTTAAGTCTATTGATGGCTCGTCCGACATAACAAAAAAAGACTGGAATTGGACGCGGAATAGTTGGAGTGGTAACCCTCGGCCTTAACACACTGTCACCCAGCCAGCGCGGAAATTTGTATCTGACGATTGTGACTGATACTCAAATCCATTCCCTGATGTGGGACCACCCGAACGATGACGCCATTAAATCCATGAATGCCATCGTTGCAGCTGGTAAAGCTGTGTTGGCATCGCAACAAAGTGGTGCCAAAGTCGAAGGAGCTGGGACCTCTGTCGCGGATGAGTTGGTAAAACTGAAGTCTTTGATGGACTCTGGCATTCTCTCTCAGGCAGAGTTTGATTCGGCCAAGGCGAAGCTCCTCGGCTGAGCTCAGCCCTTCAGGTAAAACTCTCTAGGAAATGGAGCAGTTTGTCCGAGTCTTTTTACCCCTCGGAACGCCACTTTCCTTTGCATAAACAGTTTTTACACAATCTCACCCGCGTGAGAATCCGTTAATCTAAGGGATGTTCGAATTCCTAAGAATTTGAGGATTTGGTGCCTCGGGTTTATGCACTGAACATTCCAAGGAGAGCCCTCTAAACACAGAAACACACTTCTTTTTAATTCCTTACAGAAAAAAAGGATATTTATAAAGAAGTTGGATTTTGCTGTGTATCTGTGTTTAGGAGGCTCACATGAGACGCGCCTTGAATGAGACCCCTGTGTAGCCTCGCTCTCTAGAGCCAGGGCTTGAGGTAAGCCATTTATCTTGGATGACATCGCTGCCACGCTCTTCAAGCTCCGAGTAGAACTGACTCCTGGAATCAATCTCCAGTTTTCTTTCAGTGCAAAACTCCAAATATGAATCCATTAATTGATTTTTTCCAATTGGAGACCTGAAGTCTGCAGAGAACTCAATGCATTCGTTGATAAAGAACGCCGAAGAATTGCAACTGTACTCATAATTCTCCAGAGCTTTCCTGGAGGCCTCTGGCTCACTAAACCCTCTATTACTCTTTGCATGCGCTAAACCCTTTACAGCTTTGACCAAAACTCCTTCAAGCTCCGCATGCAAGCGAAACTCGATGTCCAAGTCAGGTGGGCCTTGAATTCTCCTAGTCATTGGGACTATGAGCCACCGTCGAAACCAACCGTGAGCAACGTCTCGGCTTTGGGGGATTTTGTTCCCAGAAAACAACATTGTTGCCTCATTGGTGAAATTGAAAGGTTGCCCATTCTTACGCTCCGCGTAGAGTACATCGTCTCCAGTCATCCTCTTGATTTCCCCCGTTGCATTGAAAGTGAACCTATCGATATCACCGCAGACGTTTAAGGTCTTCCCGAATAGCTCAGCAGAGGCAAACCTGTTGGCAGGGATTATTTTGGGGTCTATCGCGCTAATGGCCGAACCTGGGAGCGCTGAGCTGCATAGCCTAAGAAAGGTCCCTTTCCCATTATTTCCACCTCCGATAAGGAGAATCATCTTTTGAAATCCCATCCCTGGGTACCAACAAACTCCGATGATTTCCCACAACAGCGTGTGTAGCTCGGAATCGAACGTCGAGGCCATCCACTTATCCACCTCTGGGCAAGTGGCCTCTGGATTCCATGAGATGTCCAGCTGGATAGGCGAATAGAAATTCGGGTTATGTGGAACCAGTTCCTGCGTGCTCCAATCCAACATGCCATTTTTGAGATTTAGATAGTTCGATGGGCCGAGTCCCACTATTTGCGGCTTTCTGGCTTGCACTAGAGAAACGACTTGATTGACGTACTCTTTGCGATATTTATCCCCAGTGCAGAACAGGACACGACGCGTTAGCTCGTCCATGCCATCTGGACACCACACGCCGCTGCTGTAATACCAAATCTTTTTACCCCTGTCCACTGCGAACGGGCCGAGCATCTCAGTTGCCCTGAGGAGTGTCTCCACGACTAACCCTTTATTGAAAATACCGTCTGCCAACATGTCGACCAAATAGGCAGTGTCGATTTCCGACCTGCGAATCCTCAGTTCAGAAATCTTTTTCTGCTGCATAAGACTCAATTTGCTAGAGCTCACTGGATTAATCATCGCTGCCCCTCTAGCCAGTTCTGGACGGATGGCCTTGACATCAAGAGTGCGGCGTCTCTTATCTGGGAGAGATTCTCGGCGCTCGCGTTAGAGACTTGAGCAACAGCCCATTTGACCATGCCGAGAAATTCATCTGGAGAGCTCCATTCACTCTCTGGCTTGAACAGGATGAAATGATTCGCGATTCGCTCCACTGCAGCCTTGGCTGGGTAGAGACCCGCCATCGCGTCGGTGAGGCAAGTAATGAGTAGATTTCTGGCAGCATCATGACGACTGCCGCTTGTGAACTTGATGGATGACCCTGAAACCACTCTTTCTAACAAGCCTGGAAGCAGCGCGCCATTATTAGCTAACAAGAAGGCTTCCACTTCAGCCAAATTTAATGCCTGAAAAGCTTGGGTCGACGCTTGGGGTAATTTCTCATCCAGGTCGTATGGAAGAACAGGCAAGGGACCAGTCCGAATCCATAGGTAGCGTCCGCCAGAGAGGCTTTTCTGATGAATTGTTGGTGAAACGACGATGATTCCGTTCTTGCCTCTCACCTCTCCCCAGCCACCTGAAAGATAGCCCTTGGAGTTGCTATAGGTTTTTCCATACTGGGTTGAAAAGAGGAAATGCCCCCGCATTGGGTCGCTGTCTCTGGTGGACTGAAAAGGCGTTTCGCCGAACCTAATCCACTGGCCCAAAACATAGGGAACCAGATGAGGTTCATCGACGTCAAAGGCGATGGCTCCAGACCGTCCTACATGAATTGCCAAACCGTAATCTGAATCAGAGAACCACTCTCTAATCTGCTTTTCGGCTCTGGAGCTCTTGTCTGGCCACCCAACTCCAACCACTGAACCAGGGTGTTTCGTAGATTGGTTTATCGGGAGAACATAAAACCCACAACTAGCCCAGGCAAGGGCTGCGTCCAACATGGACAACCCCTCTGTCCCTTGAGGGACCGATAGTTCAGTCGCTTCAGAAATCAATAATTCTGAAAGTGATATACTTGACATATAAATCTTCTTTCTACCGCCCGCGGCAACGGGCGGTTTTTCACTTCTCTAAGTGCTGGGCTTTCCAGCTCTCGAAATCGGAACGCTTAAAACGCATGTGTCGTTTACCAAAGCGGTACACATCTGGGAAATCCCCGAGCTTCTGGTAGTACCGCAAGGTGCGTTCGGGAATCTTTAGTTCTTCCGAAATCTCTTTCAAAAGAATCCACTCATCTTGTTCAGGCAACTGAACCTCCATTTCATGCGCTAGTTGCGCACTCCTGCAATAGTGAGGGGTTTTGGCCATGGTGATTTTTTGGATTTGGCCTGTGAGTGGCCAATTCGCCTTGAGATTGCTGCTCACACCTGTTTCCAAAAGTGCTTCCAGATTTTACCTGGACCGTCTTTTCCACTCTTCAATGTCTGAGGGTGTGAACTTGTAGAACTTGCCCACTCGTGAGTGCGAAAGATTAGCCATGTGCCTGTAAACCCAGTTTGAGCTCACCCCAAGATGCTGGGCCAGTTCCTTGACGGTTACTAGTGCCTCAAAAAAAGGGCCTTTATTTGATTCCATCGTTTTCATAATCACCTCCTTTCGTAAGTTGTTTGTTTGTTGACAAAAGATACTTATCTGACTAAGTTAGTATCTGTGATGGAACTAAGACAAGCAAGTTCGCCAAGGGCAATATATAAAATTGAATCTCTCGAGGATGGCCTCGTGGTCGTCATTGAGCTGGAATGGGTCGATGAGGTGCTTTCAAGCCATTGGTCGGTGTCGGGTGTCGTAAGTAATGGGCGGGTTTCCCTTTTGCTGCAGCTACGAATTGGACTGAGCGCCACGACAGAGACAGAAGCCTTGGCGGAGTGCGAGGCTAAGAAGACAACAATTCTTACTCTCGCGAGAGACTCCGCAGAAGCGGGTGGGTTACGAGCCCCTCTGGTGTTGATGGAGGGCATGGACAGATTCGAGCTTGCGAAAGCGCACATGAGTCTGTTGGACAGGGCTTTTCTTCTGGGCCAAGACCGTAAGGCCCTAAATGTCCGAACCGCAAGGCAGTATGAGGTTTGTAAGGCATTTGGCCTTACTTCGGTTGTTCAATTCTTGGCAGCTTTCGAACAAGTCCCAATTTCAACCATCACAAGTCGCCTAGCGAAATCTCGCGATGCGGGGCTAATTCCGAAGACTAGAAAAGTGAGTGGTGAAACAATTGGGCGGTAGTGATGTTTCTTCTAAAAAATCAAAGCAGCAGGCTGGTATTCGCGCTCGAATGCCCTACAAGGCGGTCAGTTATTCCATTTTCGTCAAAATCAAAATGTCTAGTGGGGCATTAAGGGAGAGTTAATTACTGGGTTTTCACTTCCTACTCTTGCAGTTTGAGTCAATTCGAAGCCCCCCTTTTTTATTTTCAGCCAGTTTGATTGCCTACTTCTCAACCTAAGGAGACCTTCACCTCTATGGCTTTTTTGTTCTTCAAGAGGCCAACTAGCCTTGGTCGTTCCCTCGTTGACTATCTACTCCTGCTATCGACCGAGTCCCAGGTAGTGGGAAGAGTTTGTTGATTTTCTTCATGTGAAAGTTTGCATTCGCTCTTGACCAGCCCATGTAGGACATTATCAAGGCTCTGGGACTCCCCCATCGGACAAACTCAAACCAATAGAGCTGAGCCAAGAATGCTGGGCCGTCTGGCTTGTCAAGAAGCGTCGACTTGAGTTGCTTCTCAATATCTCTTGCCTCAAGCACGACTGTTGAAACGACCTTGTTCATCACTTGAGGAAGGGCCAGCTGCGTTAGGTCACGAGATGCCACATAGCTGGACTTACTTTCTATAGTAAGCCTCTCGATTTCCAATCTCTCTCCTGAAAAAATGCAATCAATCTGAACTTCAAGATTTAGGGCTGGATAGAGGACCCTGCGAGACAGCTCCATCGGTATATGGCATGTCAAACCCGTCTCTGGGTCCAAAGGGCCAAAGGGCAACAATGGCCCATCCTTCTTGGGACCCTGGGCCAACTTAAATTCATTAGTCATGTCCCTAGTATGCCAGACCCCAAAAATACACGGGCTTGCGCTTCTCACTACATTTCGCTACTCTTTATTTGAGACCCCTAACAGATGGGGTATCAGTATGCAAATAACTATTGAACTTCGAAGTGAGTTCACAAAGGAGAAACATGGCACTAAAGGATTACATCGAGTCGGATGACGCTGTGATTAGCAGAACCGATGCAGCAAGTTTGCTGAAGTGCGACCCACGCACGATAAGTAGAGGAATGGCTGAAGGTTCAATCCCATTTATTTCGTTGGGTCGAAGAAAGCTGATTCCCTTGCAACCTTTCCTTCGTCTGCTTGGGGCAGAAAGCGGGGCGAAGTAATGGCACGCAAAAAGACTCGAACATATGGAGAAGGTTCCGCATACGCATACCAGACCAAAAGTGGAACAAGGTACCGCTGGCAGGCAAGTGTTAGGGTCGACCCCTTCGATGAGCTAAGTGAGCTCAAGCGATTCTCGAAGGGAGGATATTCCACACGCAGGGAAGCATACACAGACATGCAAAAAACGCTCATTGAGGCGAGAGCTGGAATCAGCCCTAGGACCTCAAATGGCACTTTTGCAAGCTATTCGAAGGTGTGGCTTGAAAAACAGAGACTCGCAAATGCGACCATGATGGGCTACGAAAAGTTAGTTCGAGTTCACTTAGTCCCAAACTTAGGGAATTTCAAATTAACCCAGATTCTGCCGAGCACGATTTCGAAGCTTTATCGAGACCTAGAAAAAAATGGCAACAAAGGCAGGCTGACCAAAGGAGAAGGACTGTCCGCCAACTCTGTAAACAAGATTCACGTTGTCTTGGGCTCAATCCTCAGCTCAGCTGTACACGATGGCCTAGTGAGAGTTAATCACGCTAGAAACAATCCAAAGGCCATTCAAGCGCCGACGGGCAGGTCAATCAGAATGCAAAAAAAGGAACTGAGAACGTGGTCACGCTCGGAAATGATGACTTTTCTCGACTGGAGTCTGGCTGTGGACTTGGACGACTTCTACCCTCTTTGGAGGCTTTATTTCATGTCTGGTATGAGGCGTGGTGAAGGGGTAGCTCTCCAATGGGACGACGTTAACTTCGAAACTGGAACCATCTCTATTCGGCGAGCGTCGGATTCAGGCTTAAGAAAGGCAATCAAGCCCACAAAGAACTACAGAGCAAGGGCAGTACTCATGGACTCAGAAACGATGAGTGTCTTAAAGTCACATAGGTCTGAAAGGGCTAAGTTAGGAGTCCACTTCATTCAAGGTGACTCGTTTGTGTTTGGCAATCTCGATGGTACTGTGCGAAACCCTGGAGACGTCGGGGAGCGCTGGTCTAGGACTCTAAAAAGGGCTCAGAGGGCTCATTCTCAATTGCAGCATCTGACAATCAAAGGAATGAGACACACTCATGCAACCCAACTCCTAGAGGCTGGCGTAAGTGGGAAGATAGTTCAAGAACGTTTAGGCCACAGCAACATTGCGACCACAATGGATATTTACGTTCACTTGAGTCAGACACTTCAGCTCGCCGCAATGGAAGCACTCGAAAGCTACCTAAAAGGGGCCTAAGCACATCAAATTGCACAACAGGGAAGAAGAAACCCCGACATCACCTCTTGTTTCCAGTGATGGCGGGGTTTTCTTTAGTGGCAAGTGAGGGATTCGAACCCACGAAGTCGATGACAGCTGATTTACAGTCAGATCCCTTTGGCCGCTTGGGTAACTTGCCAGTGCAACGCACTTGCGTGGAGGCAAATGCGTTGCGGACAAAGC
>Ga0307932_1000248_pt1 | contig 21825 bp, 26 predicted proteins | sample OrgLakmetageno48_FD_201843 | JGI IMG/M metagenome (GOLD analysis project Ga0307932, IMG submission 201843) | Saline water microbial communities from Organic Lake, Antarctica - #48 | ecosystem: Environmental > Aquatic > Non-marine Saline and Alkaline > Saline | place: Antarctica: Organic Lake...
AACGAAAAACTGGCGAAGCCATTTCGATGGCATAAAAGTGCGGAATCCATTATGACATCGGTGACGCGGGCAAAGCTCAGTGCTATTGACAATAAATAAGCTAATTAACCAAACGGGACACTAGCTGTCTCGGGGCACCGGTCTGTTAGCGTTGGACTGGATGGCCACCGCTTGTCGGTTATTATCTGCAGGTTGCAGTGCCGCGCGCCATTAGACGTAGCAGATCTGTTTGCAAATAGCCCGCTTTGGCTTGGAGGTCTGATCCAGTGAGTATACCCCTCTCACCTGAAAATTTCGATTTCGCATCGGTCTTCCGGCTCTGACAAGGGAGACTGTTTCTGAACCTTTTGCTGGAAAATGAGATGTCCCAGACTACGAAACGTCCAAACCTATTGATCATGGTGACCTGCGGGCTGCTGACCAGTCTTGTTGTTATTGCCTTTGCGCGAATGGCATATGGAGTCATTCTTCCGTCTATGCGTGCCGACCTTGGTCTTAGCTACCAACAGGCAGGTATTCTGGGCACGATTACCGCCCTTGGCTACGTGCTGTTCGTGCTAGCTGGCGGCGTCGCCGCAGCGCGATTTGGGGCCCGACCGACTATCGTATTTGGTTTGTTGACGGTAGCACTCGGTTTCGCCGGGCTGACGCTGGCCTCCCATTACTGGATGTTGCTGGCGCTGATGGCATTGCTGGGGCTTGGCACTGCCTTCAGTTTTGCGCCTATGGTATCTTTGCTGGCTACCTGGTATCCCGAAAAACGGGGGCTGGTGATTGGGCTAATGACCAGCGGTGTGGGACTGGGTACCCTGCTGGTGGGTGCTCTGGTCCCCCTCATGACACACCTGTTTGGCGAGCATGGCTGGCGTGTTAGTTGGGGGATTTTCTGTGCTGTTGCGGTGGTGGTTGCCGTATTGGTTACTCTTTTCGCGAAAGATCTTCCCCGCTTGGCCACTGATTCGCGAGAATCTCCTCCTTCAGACGACAAATGGTTGATTTACCGTAATCACCGCGTAATAGCAGTAGCTACGGTATACGGTATCATAGGCTTTACCATTATTGTGCAAGCCATCTTCATGATCAGTTTCATGTTGGAACAAGGGCATAAAGAAGCAACCGCCGGAGCATTCATGGCGATGATGGGTTTGCTTTCCATCGCCGCAGGGCCCATGTGGGGCTGGCTTTCGGATCAGTGGGGCAGGAGTAATGCCTTAACCACCTCAATGGCGCTGGTCACGCTGGCCATGGGATTGCCTCTGGTAGACCAGTCCCTAGTCATCTTTTTTATGCATTTTCTGATCATGGGGTTGTCGGTCAATGGCATGTTTGCCTTAATACAGGCCAGTGCAACGGATCAGGTTGCGCCCCGATACATCCCTATCGCGTTCAGTTTTGTGACTGTGTTCTTCGCTTCCGGCCAGCTGGTAGGGCCGGCAGTAGCGGGCTGGTTCATTGAATCCAACGGTGGTTTTCGGGCAGCCTTCGGTTTTACCTTTGTGGTCCTTTTGGTAGGTGTTTACCTGACTCTGACGATTCGCCAGTTTCCGGAGGAGTATGCCGTTGGCGCTATGCCACCTGCAGCCAAGTAAACTTGTTGACTCAATCGGGCGCTCTGGAATCTGCAGGTAGGCAAGTTAGCCAGGCTAGAAAGTTTAGAACCCGGGCCGGGAAAAGCCAGCCCAGGACAGGTCTGGTGGACTTGCGTGCAATTTATCTGACAACTTCGCTTTTGAACCAAAGCGAACGAGGTTTTATTTGCGGCTCAAGCTAATTTCTCATTGCCATAGCGGATGATTAGAGCTCGGTAGATAGCAACTTTTAACTTCTCACATAACTGAGGCTAAACATACACGGAACCAGATTTTGTGCTATGCCTTGGAATAGACCATCTTAATGCGAGTTCAGTAAATCCCGAACTACTTGGCGAACTTTTTCTCATCGTTTGGCTTTATGCTCGTAAGCATACTTCGACAAACCAGTTTTGTTAAGCGGCACAAAAAAAGCCCGGATAACCAAAAGGCGTCCGAGCAAGAGGTTGGCACTAGGGCTCAATGCAACTGAGGTGTTTATTTAGGAAACGGTGGTTCCGCCATCAATAGCAATATTCTGGCCGGTGATATGGCGACCGGCTTCGGTGGCCAGCAGGGCAATTAAGCCTTTCATATCTTCATCGCCGCCGAAGCGGTTGAGAGGTATACGCTCGAGCATTTTTTCGCCCATGGTGTCCAGCAGACTATTAGCCATTTTTGAGGGAAAGAAGCCGGGGCAAATGCTGTTTACGTTAATGTTGTATTTGCCCCACTCGGACGCCAGCGCTCGGGTGAAGTTGACATTGGCACCTTTAGACGTGTTGTAGGCGATAGTGTTCATGCCCTCCGGGTTGCCGGACAGGCCGGCGACGGAGGCGGTGGTGATCACCTTGCCAGACTTGCGTGGAATCATGCAGCGCTTGCCCACTTCACGGGTAAGAAAGAAGGTGGCGTCCACGTTCAGGTTCATCACTTTGTCCCAGGCTTCGTCGGGATGATCTTCTGCCGGGGCACCCCAGGTGGCGCCAGCATTGTTTACCAGAATGTCGATGTTGCCGAAGCGCTTAATGATCTGATCGACAAAGTCGGGCACGGTGTCACGCTTGGACATATCAGCGGCGATGGTCATTACTTCGATACCCCGGCCTTCTAGGTGCTTCCGGGCGTCATCCAGCTCGTGTTGTTTGCGGGCGCTAATGGCCAGTTTCGCGCCCAATTCGCCGAGGGCTTCCGCCATCTGCAGGCCTAGGCCCCGTGAACCACCGGTAATAACGGCGACTTTTCCTGTAAGATCTAGTAATTGTTTCAGGCTCATTCAAGGAGCTCCTATAGTTGTTTTGACAAGCGGTTGTGCTAATGCCCGGCCGCGGTACGGCCGGGCATTAGCACAGTATGTTATGCCGTCTTCGCAAGAAGAGCGTCGCTGGCCTTGCCCAGATGGTAGTCGGCATCGCCGAACATTAGATTGATCAAAGTGAGACGCTTGAAGATGTGCGCTGCCCACATCTCGTCAGTTACCCCCATGCCACCGTGTAGTTGTACACCAGCCTGGCCGACTTCGCGGGCGCCCTGACCGATCAACAATTTGGCCTGTGAGATCGCCTCGCGGCGAGCTTCGCGGTTATCGGAGTTAGCATAGTCTGCTGCCAGGATGGCCATGGAACGGCTTTGCTGAGCGTGAATAAACATGTCCGCCATGCGGTGCTGAAGTACCTGAAATTTGGAGATGGGTACGCCAAACTGCTTGCGGGTCTGCGTGTACTCCAAAGTCGTCTCGTTCATAGCATCTATCGCGCCGACGGCTTCCGCGCAGAGGGCGGCTATACTTTGGTCGACTGCTTTCTCCAGTGCCGGGAAGCCATTGTCAACCTCACCTATAATGGCGTCAGCACCTACTTTCACATCCTTAAGTGTTACTTCGGCGGTACGGAAACCGTCATGGGTGGCAAAGTCCCTAATGACTACACCGTTTATATCCGCATCCAGCAGGAACAGTGTGATCCCGCTTTCACTGCGGGCATCGCCACCGGTGCGTGCGGAGATGATCAGCTGGTTCGCCTGGCCACCGTGGATAACAGCAGTCTTGCTGCCGTTAAGAACATAGTTGCTGCCTTCGCTCTTGGCCTCGGTTTTGACATTTGACAAGTTGTAACGCGCACCATGCTCGTAGGCCGCTAATGCCATGCGCTTCTGGCCACTTGCAATGGCTGGTAGGATGGCCTGTTTCTGAGCGTCGGAACCGGCATCACGTACTAGACCGCCTGCCAGTACCACGGTGGCTAGATAAGGCTCGGTCACGAGGGCGCGGCCAAAGGATTCCATCACCAACATGGTGTCGATACCATTGCCGCCCAGGCCGTCATATTCCTCAGGGAAAGTGAAGGCAAGCAGGCCCATTTCCGCCAAAGCATTCCAGATGCTCTCATCCGAACCTTTACCAGATTCAATGATTTCGCTGCGCTTCTTGAAAGTGTACTCGTTGGCCAGAAAGCGGCGCAGTGAGTCTTGTAGTATTTGCTGTTCTTCTGTCAGTTCGAAGTTCATAGCTCGCTCCTTAAAGCCCCAGCACCAGCTTGGAAATGATATTGCGCTGGATCTCATTGGATCCGCCGAAGATGGACAGCTTGCGCATATTGAAGTAGTCACCGGCGGCAGGCATTGCATTCATTCCACCCACAGTGGGCCCGTCGTAGCCGGGCTCCAGGGCGTCAGGAATGTGGGCCATGACATTCTGCCCTGTAGCCTCCATAGTTAGTTCAAACAGGCGCTGGCCAATCTCGGTGCCGCGGATCTTGAGGACGGATGCCTCGGGACCCGGGGCGGTGACGTTTGTCAATACTCGAAGCACGGTCAGTTCCAAGGCGCGCAACTCGGCATCCAGCTGGGCCAGACGATCACGGAAACGGGCGTTCTCGATGATAGCCTGACCATCGTCTTGTTCTTCCCGGGCGATCTCCTTCAGACGGCGCATCATGGCTTTCCACTGGCCGACATTGGCCAAACCAGTGCGCTCATGGCCGAGCAGATACTTGGCGTAAGTCCAGCCCTTGTCCTCCTCGCCGACACAGTTCTCCACCGGTACCTTCACGTTCTCGAAGAACACGTCATTAATCTCGTGCTCGCCGTCCAGCATAATGATGGGCTTAACGTCGACACCCGGTGTCTTCATGTCGACTAATAGAAAGGAAATGCCTTCCTGGGCCTTGACGTCCTTGTTCGTCCGTACTAGGCAGAAGATCCAGTCGCCGTGCTGACCCAAGGTAGTCCAGGTTTTCTGACCATTTACGATGTAATAGTCACCATCCCGTCCAGCGGTAGTACGCAGGGACGCTAGGTCAGAACCTGAGCCAGGCTCAGAGTAGCCTTGGGACCACCAGACAGAGCCATCGAGGATGCCTGGTAGATGTTGGTCTTTCTGTTCCCGACTACCGAACTTCATGATCACTGGAGCCACCATGCGCAGGCCGAAATCTAGCTGGCGGGGGGCTCCGGCAAGAGCGCACTCATCTTCAAAAATCAGCTGTTCCACTTCGGTCCAGCCGGTGCCACCGAATTCTTTTGGCCATGTGCTGGCGCCCCAGCCCTGCTTGTATAGAGTCTGTTGCCAGCGGACGGTCACGTCTTTGGTGAAACGTAGGTGCTTCTGAACCCGCTCGCGAATATCGTCTGGCAGGTTCTCCTGTAGAAACTGGCGAACTTCCTTTCGGAAGGCCTCCTGTTCAGTGGTGTAGTTCAGATCCATAGTTATCTCTCTTTGTTGTTAGATGCAACTGAGCCCCTGTATGTTTTCGGGTGGCTCCGTATGTGCAACAGGTGTATTCGTAAGAAATACCCGATCAGCCCACTTCAAACAGGCCTGCGGCACCCATGCCGGTGCCTACACACATGGTGACCACCACGTATTTCACACCGCGACGCCTGCCTTCAATGAGGGCGTGACCCACCAGGCGGGATCCGGTGGTGCCGTATGGGTGGCCCACCGCAATAGCTCCACCGTTGACGTTCAGGCGATCCATAGGGATGCCCAGCTTACGCTGGCAATAAAGTACCTGAACGGCAAAGGCTTCGTTGAGTTCCCACAGGCCGATATCATCGACAGTCAGACCGGCACGTTTGAGCAGTTTGGGTACGGCGTACACCGGCCCGATACCCATTTCGTCCGGTTCACAGCCGGCCACTGCAAAGCCACGAAAGATGCCCAGAGGTTGCAGGCCGCGTTGCTCGGCCATCTTGCTGTCCATGAGGACGCAGGCGGACGCACCGTCGGAGAACTGGCTGGCGTTACCTGCGGTCACCACGCCGTCTTCCATTGCTGCGCTGATTTTGCTGACCTCTGCCAGGTTAGTACCTGGCCGGATACCTTCGTCCTGCGATACGGTAACTTCCTTGCTCATCAGCTGGCCGGTGGCTTTGTCCGCTACACCGGCAGTAGTGGTGATGGGTACGATTTCGTCGTCGAACTTGCCTTCCTCAAGGGCTTTAGCCGCCAAGGTCTGACTGCGCACGCCGTATTCGTCCATGTCTTCTTTCTTAATCTGATAGCGTTGGGCTACAGTTTCTGCGGTTTGCAGCATAGACCAGTACAATTCCGGTTTGTTTTGCATCAGCCAGGGCTCGGCCACATAGGTTTGATTGGCGGTAGCTTGGACGGTGGAAATAGACTCCACGCCGCCGGCGACCATCACCGGTACCTTGTCTACAATAATGTGGTGGGCGGCCATGGCAATGGCTTGCAGGCCGGAAGAACAGAACCGGTTAATAGTGGCGCCCGCCACGGACACCGGCAGACCGGCACGGATAGCACCCATACGTGCCACGTCGTTACCGGTGGAGCCTTCCGGCAAGGCACAGCCCATCAGTACGTCTTCGATCTCGGCGGGGTCTACCTTGGAACGCTCAACGGCATGCTGAATAGCGTGGCCTGCCAGGGTAGCACCGTGGGTCATATTCAACCCACCACGCCAAGACTTGGCCAGAGGTGTACGGGCGGTGGATACGATGACAACATCGCGGGACATAATCTTTCTCCTGTGTGCCGGAGCCCGCGCGGGCCCCGGCGATCAATTCGTTGATTCCGGATTTACTCGTCTTACTGGTCAAAGCCCCGGCCTTCAGCCGCATACTTTGCTAGCAGCGGGGCCGGCTCCCAGAAGCCCGTCTGGGTGTGGGGGTTGTTGGCAAAGGGCTCCATATCACGGACCACGTTGGCCAGGCCTACCTGCTCGGCGTAGTGCATGGGACCACCGCGGAATACTGGGAAGCCATAGCCGGTCAGGTACACCACATCGATGTCGGATGCGCGCTGGGCAATGCCTTCTTCGAGAAGTCGGGCACCTTCATTCACCAGAGCGTAGACACAGCGTTGCACAATTTCCTGGTTGCTGATCTTACGAGGCGGAATGTCCATTTCCCTGCGGCACTCGTCGACAATCTTATCCACTTCCGGGTCGAGGAGGGCCTTGCGGTTGCCCGGCTCGTAACGGTAGTAACCGGAGCCGGTTTTCTGGCCGAAGCGGCCTAGCTCACACAAACGGTCGGCAATCAGGCTTTTCTTCATGTCCGAGTTTTCGGCGTATAGACGCTTGCGGATAGCCCAGCCAATATCGCCGCCGGCCAGGTCGGCCATTCGCAGCGGCCCCATGGCGAAGCCGAATTCCTCAATGGCCTTGTCGATCTGCCGAACGCTGGCACCTTCTTCCAGCATGGTCAGGGCCTCGCGAGAGTACTCATTGATCATGCGGTTGCCGATAAAGCCGTCGCAGACACCGGAGACGACAGCAGTCTTGCGTATGGTCTTGGCAAGTTTCATGACGGTAGCCAACACGTCCTTGGCGGTTTTCTCACCGCGTACCACTTCCAGCAGTTTCATGATGTTAGCTGGGCTAAAGAAGTGCAGACCGATCACGTCTTCTGGGCGCTTGGTAAAGCTCGCAATCTTATTCACATCCAGAGTGGAGGTGTTGGAGGCCAGGATAGCTCCGGGCTTGCAGATCTCGTCTAGTTTGGTGAAGACCTGTTCTTTTACACCCATTTCCTCGAATACAGCCTCAATCACCAAGTCCACGTCCTTGAGGTCGTCATAGCTTAGGGAAGGGGTCAGCAGGTCCATCTTGGCCTTGGTTTCCTCTTCTGTCATGCGACCTTTCTTTACCTGACCTTCATAGACCTTGCGGATAGCGTCAACACCACGGCTCAGACCTTCCTGCCTCATCTCTACGATAGTCACCGGAATACCGGCATTGAGGAAATTGATAGAAATACCGGTGCCCATGGTGCCGGCGCCAATCACACCCAACTTGTTGATGTCACGGATGGGTGTGTCGGACGGTATATCGGCAATTTTGCTGGTTTTGCGTTCCGCAAAGAAAACGTGGCGCAGGGCAGCGGATTCCGAGGTCTGCATCAGATACTTGATGCTGTCACCCTCCACTTGCATGCCTTCCTCGAAGGGCTTTTTTACGGAGGCTTCCACCGCTTTCAGGCATTGCAGCGGGGCAGGGTAGTTTTTTGCCATGGCGTCGATGGTGTTGCGAGCGAACATGAAGAAGCCCTCCGGATTCGGATGCTCCACTTTCAAATCGCGAACCTTCTTCAGAGGCATTTGGTCGGCCACAACCTTACGGGTGAAGGTCAAGGCACCCTCTATCAGATCCTCTTCGATGATCTCGTCCAGCAGCCGGGTGCCTTCGAATTTTTTCGCCGGTATCACGGCACCGGATATAATCATGTTCAGGGCCTGCTCGACACCGATCACCCGAGGCAGTCGCTGGGTACCACCAGCGCCAGGAAGGATGCCGAGCTTCACTTCTGGCAGGGCCAAGGTCGCATCCGGTCGGGACACCCGGTAGTGACAGCCCAGGGCAAGCTCCAAGCCGCCACCCATACAGTTACCACTGATGGCGGCGATAACCGGCTTCTTCGAGCTTTCTACATAGTGAATGGTGGTGGTGAGGGTGGGTTCCTGCATCGCTTTTGGGGTGCCGAACTCAGTGATATCTGCGCCGCCCGAGAAAGCACGGTCTGAGCCGGTAATGATAATGGCTTCGATGGCGGCGTCCTGCTCTGCCGTCTTGATACCTTTAATAATACCTCGGCGTAGCGCGATGCTGAGGCCGTTGACCGGAGGGTTGTCCAAGCGGATGATGGCGACATTGCCGTTGGTGTCGTAGTTTACGGTACTCATACTAGCTCCTTTTCTTATTGGTGGTGGCAGCAAGTTCTGGGTAGCTATGTCGGGCCCCTAGCCCCCGGTTAAACGCCTTTTATACAACGAAATGCAAAAGCTTAGTACGATACCGTAATGTATGGTGGCGTAAAAGGTCAACGGGGTTGTAAACCCCGCTTTCCCTGAGCTCGAAGTTTACAACCAAATGCCTCCAGAAAGTCAGACAAAGCTCAGTTGACCCGAGACGATAGCCGGTGTGTGCTGGCTCTGCCAAAGAAACTGGGGGCCCGCTAGGGGCCGTTGACGCTTCATTACATTGGCAGCCGTAAACAACCACAAGCCATGGCGACGCTGCTTTAATAGTTGCGTTTCAATTTGTCATAGCGCGTCGCCAGCCCACGAAAATGTTTCAAGCGTGCAAACGCATTTTCCACCAAATGACGGTGGCGATATAACGACTCATCCATATCCGCATTACCTATGACTGAATTTGACCTTCTTGGAATCAAGGCGTTGGCATCTTTTTTTTGATCTGTTCGCGAATTTTTCTACTGTCACCGAGTTCCATCGACCGAAACAAGAAGGTAAATCTCGCCACGGACAACCCACCCTCAGTCGGTAAAATATACCTTTAATCATCATTCGCAGGTCGCGCTTGTGATAAGTATTTTCTTGAAGCATCATTCGTTTTAGCTTCGACCAGTGCTCATCACTGAGCATGAATCGGGGCATGGCAAACTCGTTTTATGGGTGGTATAGGGATTTCAATATTACGATTTCGCTTATTTAATTCAATGCTTTATGCCTAGTTTCATAGAATAAGTGCAGCACTTTGACCCACGGGTGGAGCCATTCGGGACAGGCCACGTTTTCTGATAGTGCAAAGACCGGAGTCAGGTCTATCTTGGTAGCATGCTAAGCCTACGTTGGGTGATTTTGAAAGCATGTCTCGCTTCATCCATATTGAATTTTGCGGTGCGCTGTAGCACGTCACCTCGTCATCTCGCGTGGTGATCATCGAGAAGCTATTTATGACGATTATGTAGGCCGCACTCAGTGGATACAGCGACGCTCAGATCGCCAACTACTTTGGATTATATTTCACTACGGTGTGTCGGATCGTGCGTTTGACCAAAGGAAACTTAATGCTATGGGATATACTTGATCTCGCCTTTTCCCGGGGTGCGCTGAAATTCCAGTACATCTTCCGCTTTCAGATTAAGTTTATCGGCATTGACAGCGGTACCGTCGCCGTCAAAAATGAGTCTAATAAGACATAGGATCTGGAGACATCAATCGGCCGAGCGGCGCGGCGCGCTGGCGGATCGGTCTTGCGAGTGCTACGTTCTATCCGGCGGGTTAATCCTCTCTCTATTGAGCGCGGCGCCCGGTTTCAAACAAAAGTCCGAAACGCACGATCGTTCGAAGGGATACCCAAATGCATCGTTTAGGAAGCCTTCTCATCGCCGGCGCGCTCGCGGCCACGCCGCTCTTCGCGGCTGACCTGCCGCAGGTCGCTCCGGAGGCCGCCGGGTTCTCGGCGGAGCGGCTCGACGCGCTCGACGCCCGTCTTCAGAAACGGATCGACGCCGGCGACTTTCCCGGTGCGATCGTCCTGGTCGCGCGCGCGGGCGAGATCGCGCATTTTTCCGCCCTCGGCGCTCAGACCGAAGGCGGCGGCAAGATGCCGGCGGATGCGATCTTCCGCATTTATTCGATGACGAAGCCGATCACCTCGGCCGTCGCGATGATGCTGGTCGAGGAAGGCGAGCTCGGCCTTGCGGATCCGCTCTCGGCCTATCTGCCCGAATTCGAAAACATGACGGTCGCGACCGGCCACGATTCGACCGAGCCGGCGAAACGACCGATCACTATTCATGACCTGATGCGCCATACGTCCGGGCTTACCTACGGCTTCTTCGGCGTTGGCCCCGCGCGAGACGCGCTGAAGACGATGATGACCGAAAAGGGCGACATGTCGAACCGCGAGCTCGCGCGCGAGCTCGCCAAGCTGCCGCTCGAGCATCAGCCGGGAACCACGTGGGAGTACAGCCGCGCGACAGATGTGCTCGGCGCCGTCATCGAGGAGATCGAGGGCAAGCCGCTCGGCGAGGTGTTCGAGGAGCGGGTCTTCGGCCCGCTCGACATGACCGATACCGGCTTCTGGGTCGAGGACGAAGCCGATTGGTCCCGGCTCGCCGAAGCCAAGGAGGGCGACCGCAATATTGGCAACATTCCGATGTTCAACCCGAGGGAGGATCGCGTCTTCGAATCCGGCGGCGGCGGGCTCGTCTCCACCGCCCAGGACTATGCGCGCTTCGCCCAGATGCTGATGAACGGTGGTGATCTGGACGGTGTGCGGTTCCTCTCGCCGCAAACCGTCGCCTACATGACCAGTGACCATCTCGGCGATCTGGAGCACGGCAAGTATTTCCTGCCCGGTCCCGGGTACGGTTTCGGCCTCGGCTTCGGCGTGCGGCTCGAACTCGGCGTCAGCCCGGCGATGGGCAGTGTCGGCGAATACGGCTGGGGCGGCGCGGCCGGCACCTATTACTGGTCCGACCCCAGGAGCGACATGTTCGCCGTCTACATGATGCAATCCCCTGCGGCCCGCGTGCCGCTCCGGGCGACGCTGCGCAACATGGTCTATGGCGCGATGATGAAAACGCCGGCGAGCTACTGACGAGCGCGGACCCGGAGGCGTTCAGGACGTCTCAGGGTCGAGCGTTTCGGGGCAGTTCTCATCGAGCTTGGCGATCCACGCGATCGCGTTGCCGCCCGACGGCGCTTTCCACGTAATGGATTTTGGACCGCGCCTAGCATCAGCATCAGATCCAAACACTACGCTGGCGGGTCTACCAGACCGCCGGCAAAGTGGTGCGTCACGCGGAACAACTGTATCTGAAGATCAACCGCGAAGCCGTGGCGCTGTTCAACACCATCCGACATCGCTGCTGAGAATTGGCCGTGCGTGGCGCGACGCAACCCCAGGTGCGTGATCGACACAACGAAACCGCACCTGAAATCGGCGTGTGGGTTGCTATGCGCCCATATCGAGCCCGTGTGCGATAAAAGCACAGATGCCTGCGATTTTAATTGCCTTCGGCCTGGGTTGTGCCCGTGAGGCGAGCCCACAACCGATAAACCATGGGAGATGGCGGCCTCGGCATCGCTCTCCGGTACTGCCATCATGGTAATCGCGGATTTCGGGCGATTGGCTTCTGCTGATGTTCGACGTGGACATCGTCGGCGCTTTGGCCATCGATGTGGGTTTCGAGGATATCCAGGTAAGCGGACAGAAAATGCCAGATGGCGCGGTGGATCTTCTTGTCCGACAGCTCGGCGTTCTCGCGCACGTCCAGCACCATCGCCGAAGCTCAGCCGCCGCCGGAGCAGGCGAAGCGTGCGCAAGGAACCCGAAGCGCGCAGCAATTTGGGCGGTCGGTTGTAGCGCCTTGTGTACGCCCAGTATGGGCATGAACTAATGGGGTGAAAGTCCCCTGTGGGAAGATCACCGTTCAGACGGTTTTACCGATTGAACGCTAACCACTAGCGAATGGCAAGGGCCAACCCGCGAGGCGCGGTCTCCGGAACGCCGGCCGGAAGTAAGCCTCTAGGGTCTGTTGACAGTTTCTCGTAAGTTATTGAAGGATAAAAACAAGCTCGTATTATGAAGCCCCGAAACAACAATCATACGATCCTGCAATGCCCAGATACAGGCTCACAGAGGAGCTGTGGTCCAAGCTAAAAAAATATTCCTCCAATTCAGTCTGTGTAACAAGGTAGGTCTGCGCAAAACAGTTGAAGGCATTTTGTTCAGAATGCGGACCGGTGTGTCCTGGAAAGATCTACCAGAGCATTTCGGCAAATGGAATGCTGCCTACAAGGCGTTCAATCACTGGTCGAAAAAAGGCATCTGGAAGAAGCTCTTCAACGTGCTGAGAACAGATTCTGATCTGGAATGGGTCTTCATTGATGGTCTTTATTATTCCCAGGAAGAAAAATTCGATCAAAGGCAATAAGGGATTCGACTGGCCGTTGTACAAGCTCAGACATCTGATGGAGAACGCGTTTGCCAGACTCAAGTATTATCGGGCCATCGCCACCCGATATGACAAACTGACTCGTCATTACGAGAGCATCGTGTCATTGGCTTTCGCATTTCTCTGGCTGCCAATGTGAATTGTCAACAGACCCTAGACGTCAATCCATAATGTCTAGTGGAATTTTTTTCTAAATATATTGACTCAAAACTGGAACCCGTGACAAATTAAAAATAGCGTTACAGAGGGTTCTTTTACCCCAATAATGACAAAAAGGAGCAGGTATGACACGTTTCAATGAGCAGGTTGCAATTGTGACCGGTGCCGGCAGTGGTATTGGCCGCGCCACGTCCCTGCGATTCGCTCGCGAAGGCGCCCGGGTGGCGATGGCGGACTGGTCCGCGGAAGGCCTTGACGGGACCGCTGCGCTGATGCCCGAAGGCGCCAGCTTTATCCAGCGTCAGGTGGACGTCTCCGATGAAAATGCCGTGAAAACTCTGGTTAACGAGGTCATCAGTCTTTACGGCCAGATCGATATCATGATCAATAATGCCGGTATTTCCGGAAGCAACTACCCGCCGGTGACGGAAAACGAAAAAGGGGACTGGGAAAAGATCCTCGGCGTCAACCTGATTGGCACCATGCTTTTTATTAAGCATGTGGCGCCCCACATGCAGGCCCGCAACAAGGGTGCGATTGTCAACACCGCCTCAGTAGCAGGGATCCGTTCCGGCGCCGGTGGTAATCCCTACAGCGCCTCCAAGGCCGGTGTTATCAACCTGACCCAGACCGCCGCCTGCGACTTGGGTGGGTTCAATATCCGCGTCAACGCGGTCTGCCCCGGTCTGATTGAAACAGGCATGACCAAGCCGGTGTTCGATTACGCCCGCTCCAAAGACAAGGAGCACAAACTCGGTTCCCGTTGTGAGTTGCGCCGTCATGGCAAGCCGGAAGAGCTCGCCGCAGCTATCTTATTTTTGGCCAGTGACGATGCCAGCTATATTACCGGTCAGGCGCTGCCTGTGGACGGTGGCAATACCGCCTCCCTGAACTTGCCCGGAATGAAAGTCTGATGAGCCAATCACCACAGCCACTGTCCATCACCGGTGGTAAGAATCTGCTTGGATTTCACAGCCTGCTAGGCTACCGGCAGATGTTCTGGGGTGAAGGCAAGGCCGTGATCGCCCTTGACCCGAAATCGGAACATCTGAATCTGGGGGGCGTGATACATGGCGGTGTCATGACTTCTTTGCTCGACATCGCGCTGGCCGAGGGCGGCACTTTTTGCCCCTACTCCGGACGCATGCGCAAGGCCATTACTCTGACTCTGACCACAATATTTACAGGCCAGTGTTCCGCGGGCACCATTACAGTAACGGGTATCAAGCGCGCCGGTGGCACACGGATTTTCAACAGTACCGGCGAGGTCGGGGATGGCGACGGCAACCTGCTGACCATTGCCGAGGGCGCCTTCCTGACCCGCTCCGGCAGCGAAAAGCCGGAGGGCGTGCCCATCTGAGGCCACCCTACATATTCGCGCCCGAACCCGGTCTGGGCGTCGGACCTGACAACCCCCATAAAGAGGCACAACAACATGTACGAAATCTCCGATAAAGCCAAGAAACTCAAGGGACAGGTCACCGAATTCATGGAGGCCCATGTCTATCCCAATGAGCACATCTATCATGAGCAGGTCGAGAACGCCGAAAATCGCTGGGCACCTACCGCCATCATGGAAGAGCTCAAGCAGAAGGCCAAGAATGCCGATCTATGGAACCTGTTTCTGCCAGAAAGCGAGTATGGTGCGGGCCTGAATAACCTGGAGTACGCCCACCTGTGTGAAATCATGGGCCGTTCCCACATCGCTCCGGAAGTGTTCAACTGCGCCGCCCCGGATACCGGCAATATGGAAGTGCTGGCACGTTACGGCAGTCCAGAGCACCAGGAAAAGTGGCTCAAGCCCCTGCTGGCCGGTGAGATCCGCTCCTGTTTCTCCATGACCGAACCCGATGTCGCCTCGTCTGACGCCACCAATATTGGCTGTGAAATCCGCCGTGATGGCGACGAGTATGTTATCAACGGCAAGAAGTGGTGGTCCTCCGGCGCCATGACCACCACCTCCAAGATTGCCATTGTCATGGGCAAGACCGACCCTGATGCTGAGCGTCACCAGCAGCAATCCATGATTCTGGTACCGCTGGACGCGCCGGGCGTCAAGCTTGTGCGAGCCCTGCATGTATTCGGTTACGATCATGCTCCCCATGGTCACGCCGAAATTCACTACGAAAACGTTCGAGTACCGGCGTCCAACCTGCTGCTGGGTGAGGGCCGCGGCTTCGAAATCGCCCAGGGTCGTCTGGGGCCGGGCCGTATCCACCACTGCATGCGCACCATCGGTGTTGCCGAGCGCGCTCTGGAACTGATGTGTGAGCGCGCGAGTCAGCGGATCGCCTTTGGCAAGCCCTTGGTGGAATTCGATTCAATCCGCAAGGACATCGCCCGTTCACGTCTGGAAATTGAACAGGCCCGTCTGCTGACCCTGAAAGCGGCCTACATGATGGACACCGTAGGCAACAAGGTGGCGCGCCAGGAAATCGCCATGATCAAGGTGATTGCCCCGAGCATGGCGCTGCAGGTTCTAGATCGTGCCATCCAGGTTCACGGTGGCGCTGGCGTCAGTCAGGACACCTTCCTGGCGGCCGCATGGGCCAATGTGCGCACCCTGCGGCTGGCGGATGGCCCGGATGAAGTGCATCTGGATTCCATAGCCAAGCTGGAACTGCGTAACTACCCGAGAACATCCTGAGCAGGGGCGGACTCATGACAAGCCCATTGTTTGACATGACCGGCAAAGTTGACCTAATCACCGGGTCCACCAAGGGCATCGGGCGCTCCATTGCCGAGGAAATGGCCTGCTGTGGCGCCCGGGTGGTAATTTCCAGTCGCAAGACGGACGCCTGCGAAGCGGTAGCCGGTGAACTCAAGGCCCAGGGCTTTGAGGCCATCGCAATACCCTGCCATGTGGGTAAGAAGGAAGACCTGCGGAGCCTGGTGGATAAAGCCCTGGAAGCTTGGGGCAAAATTGACGTGCTGGTGTGCAACGCCGCCACCAATCCGGTTTATGGCACCACCCAGGAGATGACCGATGAGGCCTGGGACAAGATCATGAGCACCAACGTCAAGGGCGCCTTCTGGCTTAGCAAGATGGTGCTACCGTAGATGGCGGAGCGTGGCGACGGAGTGGGCCCCAGCGGCATCCGCGTCAATGCCATCGCTCCGGGTCTGATCAAGACCGATTTTGCCAAGGCGTTGTGGGAGGATCCGGTGCGGCTCAAACGCGCCGAAGACAAAACTCCCCTGCGCCGTATTGGTGACCCGGTGGATATCGCCGGGCTCGCGGTTTTCCTGTCCACACCTGCCAGCGCCTACATCACCGGACAGGTGATTGTGGCGGACGGTGGCGAGACAATCTGCTGAGGTAACTATGAGCACTGCACCCATCCTGGTGGACGTCCTTGACGCCCATCGCTTTGACGAACACCGCCTGCTAGGCTGGTTACAAAAAGAAATGCCGGATATCGGCGACTCTCTGGATATAAAGCAGTTTCAGGGCGGTCAGTCTAATCCAACGTTTCTACTGACCGCCGGCGACCACCGCTATGTGCTGCGCAAGAAGCCGCCGGGGAAGACCCTGCCGTCGGCGCACATGGTCGAGCGGGAGTACAAGGTGATCCGCGCGCTATCAGACAACACCAGTGCACCCGTGCCCAAGGCGCGGGTGCTGTGTGAAGACAGCGATATCATCGGTACGACCTTTTATGTCATGGATTACATGGAAGGCCGTGTGGTAGCCCATCCAGCCCTTCCCGAGCTTGAGCAGGCCGAGCGCCGGCCGGTACATTACGCCGCCGTTGATACCATGGCACAGTTGCACGCTGTCGACGTGAATGCCGTTGGCCTGGGAGACTTTGGTCGCCCTGAAGGCTATGTGGCACGCCAGGTGGCACGCTGGTCCAAACAGTATGAGGCCTCCAAGACTGACGACATGCCGGCCATGGGCAAGCTGATGGCCTGGCTCAACGACAATCTTCCGGCCAAGGATGAGAACGCCATCGCCCATGGCGATTTCCGTCTGGGAAATCTCATGCTGGCTCCGGACAAGCCGGAAGTGATCGCGATCCTGGACTGGGAGCTGTCGACCCTGGGCCATCCGCTGGCGGATCTGGCCTACTACTGCCTGCCCTATCACCTGAGTTCCGACTTTGAAGGCATGCGCGGTGTGGTTGGTGAAGACTTGGAAGCGCTGGGCATTCCCACTGAGCGGGAGACCATTGAACGTTATTGCCGTCAGTCCGGCCGTGATGGTCTGGATGACTGGCATGTGTTCCTGGCTTTCTCCCTGTTCCGGCTGGCAGCAATACTTCAGGGTGTGCGTGCCCGTGCACTTGCCGGCAATGCCAGCAATGCGGATGCCCTGCAGGTCGGTAAGCGTGCGCATATTCTGGCCGAAACGGGCTGGGCCATCGCCCAGCGCGGTGATCAGGGAGTCGGGGTATGACCGCAGCCGCGGTTGAACCCACCCTGGTAGGGCGGATACTGATCACCAATGATGATGGTATTGCCGCCCCCGGTCTCAAGGTGCTCATTGGCATTGCCCATGCCCTTGCTGATGAAGTCTGGGTGGTGGCGCCGGAGCATGATCGCAGTGGTGCCGGGCAGAGTATTTCCCTGCATCATCCACTGCGAATCTATCGTCACAGCGATAATCGCTACGCCCTGTCCGGCACGCCTGCGGACTGTGTGTTGTTCGCGCTTGCGGAATGGTTCGGTGAAACCCCGCCGGACCTGGTGCTGGCGGGAGTGAATAGTGGTGCCAATATCAGCGATTCGGTGCAGTATTCGGGCACCGTGGGGGCCATTCTGACGGCCCAGCATATGGGTATCCCGGCCATTGCCCTGAGCCAGGCTTTCGTCAGTCGTGACGATATTGACTGGTCTCCGGTGGCGCGTTGGGGTGAACAGGTGGTGCGACAGCTCTGGGGGACGGGCGACAGCCCCTGTTGCTGGAACGTCAACTTTCCTTCCTGCACCGGGGAGGAGATCAAGGAATTGCGGCTCGCGACCCAGTCCACCGGCTCGATCCAGCGCACACGCCTGCTGCCGGGACAGGATGGCCGCAGTCTGCCGTACTGGTGGCTCAGTTTCGAGCGTAATTCGCAACACATTGAGACACCCAATGCCGATGTGTCGGTGCTGAGGGACCGGGCGATCGCGGCGACGCCGTTGAGGGGCGATGTCCCGCTGCCAGGTGGCAGTAACCGGATCAGCCTCCGGGATCTATGACAGACGGGCCCCCGGCACCAGGGTGTCGGGGGCTACGCGCTTGCTAACGGGAGGAGAGCTGAATGTTTACAAGACACCACGGCGTCTGGCCCCGGGAACTTCCCAAGACCATGTCGCTGCCGCAGACCAGTGTGTTTACCAACCTGGAAGTTTCGGCCCGGCGTTACCCGGACCATACCGCCATCATTTAATACGACACCCGGATCAACTACCAGGAGTTGCTGGATGAGGTCGAGGCCCTGGCGGGCGGGCTCCAGCATAACGGCGTGGGCAAGGGCGACCCGGTTCTGCTGTATATGCAGAATTCACTCCAGTACGCCATCGGCTACTATGCGATCCTGCGGGCGGATGTGGTGGTGATTCCGGTCAATCCCATGAACCGTGCTGCGGAGCTGGAAAACTATATTTCCGATACTGATGCCAGCGTCTGTCTGGCGGGTCAGGAGTTGACGCAATTCATTTGCCCCCCGGTGGGCAAGACTCACCTGGAGCGGTTGGTGGCGGCGGCCTATGGCACCTATGTCCGGGTGGCAACCGACCTGCCCCTGCCTGTGGAGGTGGCGGCGGAGCCCCAGCCCGCGACATCGCCGGGTGTGGTGACCTGGGAAAATGCCCTCAATACCGGCGGCAAACCCGGCCCCCATACGGCCGGCCCCGAGGGTTTGGCAGTGATTCCTTACAGCTCCGGGACCACCGGTGCGCCCAAGGGCTGCATGCACGCACACCGGGGCTTAATGGCGACTGCGGTGCATTGTTCTTTCTGGAGCCTCAGCACGCCGGATTCGGTTCAGCTGTCGACACTGCCGTTCTTCCATGTCATCGGCATGACTGGTTCCATGAACAGCCCCATCTACGCCGGCTCCACCAACGTTATCATGACCCGCTGGGACCGCAACGTTGCGGCCGCCCTGATCGAGCGCTATAAGGTTACCGGCTGGGCCAACATCGTCACCATAGTGGTGGATTTCCTGTCCAATCCGGAAATCGACAAATACGACACTACCAGCCTGCTCACCGTGGGCGGCGGTGGTGCCGCGATGCCGGAGTCCGTGGCCCGCAAGCTCCATGATTTGACCGGACTTGACTATATCGAGGGCTACGGTCTCTCCGAGACCATGGCCGCCATCCACATCAATCCACCGAACAAACCCAAGCCCCAGTGTCTGGGTATTCCGGTCTTCGATGTGGACTCGCGGATTGTGAATGTGGAAACCCTCACCGAACTGGGTCCGAATGAAGTGGGAGAGATTGTTTCCAATGGTCCCCAGGTAACGGTGGGCTACTGGAACCGCCCCGCGGAGACTAAGGCCGTCTTTATTGAGCTGGACGGCAAGAAGTTCTTCCGTACCGGCGACTTGGCCTATTATGACGAGGAAGGTTACTTTTTCACGGTAGATCGCCTCAAACGGATGATCAGCGCTTTCGGATTCAAGGTCTGGCCCTCGGAAGTGGAAAGCATGATGTACCGCAATCCCGCCATCCACGAAGTCTGCGTCATTTCCGCGCCTCACGAGCGTCGTAGTGAAACGGTCAAAGCCTGTGTGGTGCTGACCTCTGAAGCGGAGGGTAAAACCATGGCGGAGGACATTGCCGCCTGGTGCAAGGAGCAGATGGCGGCCTATAAAGTGCCGACCATCATCGAGTTCCTGAGTGAGTTGCCCAAGTCTCCCATAGGCAAGTTGATGTGGCGCGCACTTCAGGAAGAAGAGTGGAAAAACGCTAAATAATGGTCAGTTGATGTGTGGATAGTCCCGCCCGGGGTCAGCTCCGGCGGGTTTCCCCACCGCCACCCTGTAAGGCACGATTTTCCGCAGTTTAATTTTATTATTTCAATAAATAGACTCGACAAAGTTTGCAGAGTGAAATTACATTCTGTCTATTGGCGGTGTAATCTTGTGCGGCGGTGACGAGGCTTTCCACTAGATCGTCTAATTTGTGAACAATATAATAACCCAACAATGTTGCGATAGCGGCAACTCTACAAAAATAACTTCGCCACGAGAGGGGCCGGTTTGACCATATTCTTACAGCAAGTCTTCAACGGGCTAACCCTTGGGAGCATCTACGGCCTCGTGACTCTCGGGTTAACTCTGGTTTACGGGATTCTCCATATCCCCAGTTTCGCCCATGGCGCTCTTTACATGGTGGTTGCTTTCGTCTCTTATTTTCTGATGGTGGATATCGGCATCCATTACTGGGTAGCGATGGCCGGTGCTGTGGCCGTGATTACGTTGCTGGCGACTCTGTGTTGGCGCCTGGTCTTTCATAAACTGCGCAGCGCACCTCCTATCCACGACAAAATCGCTGCCATCGGTATCCTGCTGATCATCGGCTGCACCCTGGTGATGATCTGGCGGAGTTACTGGGCATCGATCTGATGCGCAACAAGATCTTGGCATTCTCGCTTTCCACCACCTACGCCAGTCTGGCGGGCGCGCTGTTCGCGGGTATGGTCCGCTTTGTCGGGCCCAGAGAAGGGGGTGTCTTCCATACCTTCTTCATGATTACCTATCTGCTGGTGGGCGGCACTCGCGCCCTGTTCGGACCGCTGATCGGCACCCTGGGCATTGTCTGGCTGACCCAGTCCCTGCAGTTAATGGAAGAATACCGCATGATCGCCTTTGGCTCCACGCTGAGCGTTTCCGGCGCCTTCCTGACCTGGATGCATCGCAATGCCCAGGACACGGCGCCGGCGAACAAGCGCAAAACCAGCAAGGTAACCGCGAGCAGTGAGGAGGCAAAGGCCAATGCTTAAGGTAGAACATCTGACCAAAATGTTTGGTGGCCTGGCTGCGGTCAACGACGCAGCAATCGACTTTGACGCCAATCAGGTCAACGCCATCATTGGTCCCATCGAGCACAAGGTGGACATGATCATGGGCATTGCGGACAAGATCATGGTGCTGAATCACGGTGAGAAGATTGTCGAAGGCACACCGGACCAGATCAAGAACAATTCGCAGGTCATTGAAGCCTATCTGGGGGGGTGGTGCTGATGTTGCCGCTTAAAAACGTCGACGTTCATTACGCAGCTTCAAGGCGCTCTCATCCGTTTCCATGACCGCCGATACAGGCGGTCTGGTGGTTCTCGAAGTGCTGGAACTCTTCCCGATTCTGGGGCAGAAAGCCTCCGAGTTGGGCGGGCTTCCTCTCTGGGGGGGGGCCTGCGAGGCCGTGGGGATGACGAATAACTGCCTCAGACGCCGGTTGAGGCAGCTCCGGCTTGAGCGGTCAGGTGGTGCGTCAATGGGCGGAGGGAGGTTCAGGAGCCCCGATCATGCCTAAACCGCCATCAGAGCTGCCGAATCACCAAGTCACGCTCAACCCGAAGCTGGAAAAGCGCACGCGGCGCCATTTCTCAACAGAGTACAAGCTGCGCATCCTTGCAGAAGCCGATGCCTGCCGACATGACGAGCTCGTTGAGACGCTGCGGCGCGAAAAGCTGTACAGCAGCCAGTTGACTACCTGGCGCAAGGAGCTCGCTGAAGACGGCGTGGAGAGGCTCCACAAGACCGCGCCGGGGCCGAGGGGGAACAAAACACTCGAGCAAAAACGCATTGAGGCCCCGGAGCGGGAGAATGCCCGTCTAAAGCAGAAGTTGCCGGCCGCCAAAGACTGCCTATCGCTCCAAAAAAAACGTTACCGATGCTCGATCACACAACCAATGAACGCGAGCCGCGATGACGGTGAGGCCCTTGGATGCCAGTTTCTGGTACCAAGGGCGTGACGTCTCCGCCGGTTTTCA
>Ga0307932_1000250_pt1 | contig 21728 bp, 16 predicted proteins | sample OrgLakmetageno48_FD_201843 | JGI IMG/M metagenome (GOLD analysis project Ga0307932, IMG submission 201843) | Saline water microbial communities from Organic Lake, Antarctica - #48 | ecosystem: Environmental > Aquatic > Non-marine Saline and Alkaline > Saline | place: Antarctica: Organic Lake...
ATTCAGCACAAGCAAGATTATTTGAAGGTATCTGATGCAGGCACCAGATACCCCGTCAGCTTGCTGCGGGGTAATTCATTTTTGTGATTAAAGATGGAAAACTAAGCGAAATGATGTCTGGCACTACAGGAGATGGAAAACCATGGAGTTATCCCACTCTAGCCTCATTCAATGAGAAATCTTTTGAATTAGTCGAGAAAGAATTAAAAACGACAAAAAATAATAAAATAAGAGCAAGATATGCGGACTTTTTGTGGATTACAAAACGTGACCATACAAAAGCGAAGAATGCTATCGATGCTTACTTATGTCTTATTGGTGAATATGAAAAAAATGATCAAAATGTCCCAGATCAGCATTTTGGTCTGGATGTTTTAGAATCATTCAATCGTGCCTTTCAATTGTCAAAAGCCATAAATTATAAAAAGAGCGAAGTTTTAAAGGAATTTGAAAGATTATTATTTGGATTTAACCCCTTGAGTAGCTCTAAAGCGAAACTGACAATAGACTTGGTTGAGCTTGTTATAGATAACAGGAAAGATTTCAAGGATATTGATTTTTGGAAAAAGTTAGTGATTCTATGTGAAGAACAAGCAGAAAGACTGCTAAATGAAAACAAGCAATATTTTGCAAGAGAATATCTATTAAATATTAAAAAAATTGAAGAGTTTGTTCTTAAGCAGAAAAACAAAAAATGGGATATTAGAATTGCAGAAAGTTATGTTTCCGAAGCTGATGACCATAAAAATAGAAAAAGTTTTGCAGAGCTTTCTTCATTAATAAAAGCAATCGAAGAATACAGTAAGCTAAAAGATCAAGCAAAAGTTGAAGAGTTAAAAAAGAGATACAAATTATCATCTGGTTCAGTTGAATTCCATGAAATCAGCACCAAGATAGATATTTCCGATGTCATAAAAAATGCCAAAAGCAGAGCAAAGAAAATATCCAAGTTAAAGCCCGAAGAAATAATAAAAGTTCTTGTTGTGTCTCCAAATTTTTTCCCCACCTTCGATCATATGGAAAAAATGGTTAATAATCAGTCAAAAAAGTTTATTACGCAAGCTCTCTTTGGAAAATCTGTTTTTGATGGAAATATGAATCAAGCAAGGATTTATTCATCAGATGAAGAAAGACATTTTGCTTCAATTCTGGAACAATTTGGTTTGGGTATTTCCATTTATAGACATGAAATAGAAATAGTAATGATGGAGCTAGTAAATAAAAAGGCATTATCATGGAAAGATCTATCTGCATATTTCAAAAAATACAGCTGGTTTGGCATGATGTTTGAAATGAAAAATAGAAAGGGTGAAGTTATCTTAAAAACAAGTAAAATAATTGATTTGATTGAACCAGGTATAAGACAATATTTAAAAGCAGCTACAAAAGCTTCGGCTGGAAAGAAAATCCCATTTCAAGAAATAATGTTAGCTACAGATTCGCTAGTAATGAAAATCGAAGGCATTATACGAGAAATGTATCAATTGCTAGGCAAGCCGACATTTGTAGTGAGAAATGATAAAGGTGGAAAGTCCATTACTTATGAAAAAGATTTAAACAACTTTCTTAGTGATGATTTTATAGAGGCTATCTTGGGAAAGGATCTGATTTTGCTAATGAGGTACTTGTTAACTGAACCCATAGGGCATAATTTAAGAAATAATGTGGGACATTGTCTGATTCAAAAAGAACAATATAGTTTATTAAATCTCCATCTCTTATTTATTATTTTGCTCCGTCTTGGCAATTACAAATTTGAAATTGCCAAAAGTAAAAAGTGATAAGTTTTTAACTTTATGACTAACAAAAAAGAACAAAATCGCATTGAAATTCAACTGAATTTTTTTGGTCCATTTCTTGAAGATTCTGATTTAAGCAAAATCCTGGATCTTAAAGTAACTGGATTCAAGGAAGAATTTGATAGGGATTTATTAATATCATTTTTTAATCTTCCAGTAGAGGCATTGTCTGAGGATATAATAAAAAGATACATCGAAGTCACAACTAAAGAAACACATACAGCCATTGTGCCTCATACCGAAAGACTTTTCGAGAGGCTCCTTAAGCCACTTAGAAGTGCAAAGAAAAATTATTGCTTAGGTGAGTATTCGGCAACCATTGCCTTGTGTGGTGCGGTTGCGGAAATGTTAGTACTTCTACTCTGGGAAATTAATGAGGTAAGGCTGAAAGGTCAAATAATTGGTAAGAATGAAGAAAGGGGTTTATTTGGGAAAAACTTTGATGATTTAAATCATGCAAGAAGACTTAATGTGTTGAAAACTTTCGGTTTTATCTCAGATGACCAGTTTCGAAAATTTGAACAAGTCCGTAAGAAAAGAAACTCCTATTTACACTCATGGACAGTTAATCTCTCAAATGAAAAGCAAGACGCGTTGAATTCCTTTAAGTTGATCTTCCAGTTATTCATGGAGATAACTGAAATTGGCCTTGCAGATGCAGGGACAGTCAGGGTTAATCCCAAGATATTAAAGCTTTTCAAGGATCTAAAATGATACAAGGGGCTGTCTTATTCTTCAAAATGAGACAATGGCTGTCTCGTGTCTCATTTGTCTCATTTTGCCCTCAAAAACCCGACCCGACCTCTTTATATCCCAAGACTGGACAGACCCTCAAAAAAGCCTTACAATTCCCTATATTCATGGGTTCCAGACCGAGGTAGCCCGCAGCGACAATTTTTTATCGAGTAGACCGAGTGGCCTTAAATCACTCGAATTTAATCGCCACCTGTTTGGTGATTTTTATTATGAAAAAATATTGCAATAACTTCTTTTTAATTTTTATAATTATATTGCTTTTCTATCCGGTGATGCTTTTTAGTCAATGGACATTTAAGCATGTAGGCATATTCTTTATTGGATTAAATAAGCTTACTAATGACTATCAATATATATTTCAAGCACTTACATCTCTCGGTGTAATTGGAATACCTATTACTTGGTGGCGGTGGAAAAAAGAAGAGCGAGAAAATATAACAAGAAATCTATCCAGCATTTCCATAACAGAGATTACTTCTGATGGTATCGCTTATATAAAAAATACATCCAGTATTGACGGGTCAGATTTATGCGTAAAAATATATAAGCCAAAAGAGTTAGAAATTGAAGGTAAATACAAAGAGAATGATTCTGATAAAATTAGCACTAAGCAAGAGGAATTATCGGAGAATATTGAAAATGAAGATTGGGAAAAGGAACATTGTTTAAACCTTCAAATGTCTATTGGTGAAGTCAGTTTTTTTCACATTAAACACACAAATCTTGAAGGGGAAAAATACAAATATATCCATTTTGCTCCTATAAAAATAGAAGTTAAGCATTCGCACCTGAAAAATTTTAAAATGGAAAAGTATTTATTATTTCGACTTATCCCAAATAATTTTAGCAATGATGACTTTCATCCTCATGATAAGTGGGTAATAATTTTTTCTAAAAATAAAAAATAATTAATTAAAGATAAAATAAAATGGAACAAGCAATAATAATATTTTTCGGAATCATTTTTTTTGCCTTATCGAGACTTTATTGGCAAATTGAACTACCTATATTCTATTTTATATTAGGGATGATGGTAGCAGTAGCGGCAATGATGTTCGAGAAAAAATAAATTGTTAAGGAATCAATGTTCTTGAAAATGATACCTAGACAGTCTAAAGCACTAAAGTAAAGAGACTCCTAGGAAACTCCTCAAGGTCTCCATTTTAAAAAGTTTTAGACTGATGTAGTCGGCAAAATAATGAGCTTGCGAATATATTTTGCGAGAGAGGAGGAAGCAAGCAGTTTTGCTTTCGTGAGGGATTCGAAAGCCGCAGCGATGTGTGAGTTTGTTTCGAGTTTACGAGAAACAAGGCGAACACCGTGAGGCAGGGTCGTGAGATTTTTTCGTCAGAAAAAATACTCCTGACCGAATCTCTCCCTCTCCGCCTTCGTCACGACGTAGCTTTAGCGAAGTCGACTTCGCTAAAGCCAAAAATTTATCTTTTCTAGAACGTACTCAAGTACGTTCTTTTTTATGATGCATTTCAAGACTGCAAGCTCTTTGAAAATTTTTTTCAAGGAGCTTGATTTGTAAATTAATCGGAGTATAATTCTTCAGGTGTGCTTGAGCTTGAATTCAAGCTTCCAAAGTTGGCTATTTTGTGTTATTTTTTTAAGAGGCGATGACATTTTTTGTCCAAAGGTGTTGACAAATATGTTAGGTTTATATAACATTGAAATATTCTGATGTTAATGGATTATATTATTTATTTAAAATTTAAAAAGTATGTTTAGGAGAATAAAGAATTTTGTCAAAAAAGCAGTCACTAGGTTTCCTATGATAAGCTTCTTTTTGTTATTAGGAGTTCTTCTCGCACTCATTGTGGTGGGAAGTATCATTAGAGAGCCTGAAGAGGCTCAGGAGGAAGGTTTAGTTCAAGCCAAGGAAACAGAAATTTTTTCTTTTAGTGAGTCTCCTTACGTTAGTTTTCCCGGAAAGGTTGATAAAAAAAATGTTGTAACTATAAAAGCTACATCTAGTGGAATTGTACGCAGTGTAAATGTAAAAGAAGGTCAAAATGTTTCAAAGGGTGCCGCACTTGTTTATATTGGTGATACTTATCAGGGATCAAGCTTGTCTGCGGTAGACGAGCAAATTGCTCTCAAAAACAAGGAGGTTGGAGATATAACTTATGAAAAAAATGAAGATGTTCTTGATTTTCAAAGAGATGACGTTCCAAAAACTGATGATGAGATAAACGGAATTTCGAGGAAGCAAATCACGATTCAAAAAAGAAACTTGGAATTGGCGAGAGATGTGAGAAACTTGAATCTAAAAAAATCTCAAATTGCAAACGCTCTTCATTATCCATCATCACCAACAGATGGAAGAATAGAGAAGATTCATATTAACAAAGGTGATAGAGTGCAAGTCGGGGAACCCCTGATTTCTTTTGTTAGTGATTATGAGGCAGGCACTATTGAGGTCTTGCTTTCTTTAAATTTGGCCAAGATGATATCGGTAGAAAAACCTTCTCTTCTATATATAAATGGTCAGAGTGTTCCGGTTAATCCAGTTTATATTTCCAAAGAAGCTACAAACAATCAGCAGTACTCGGTTTTGTATGAAATCCCAAGTGATTATCTGGGCGATGTAGCTAATCAAGGATTTGTAAAATTGGAAGTTCCTCTGGAAAATGGCATTGAAAAATCATTTTCCCCTATGATTCCGATTGATGCTGTGCAGCTTACTCAAGATAAGGCTTATGTCTTTTTGTTTGTGAATGGTGCGGCAGAGAGCAGGGAGGTGGAGCTGGGAAATGTTTATGGACAATTTGTCCAGGTTCTTGAAGGGTTAAGTGTTTCGGATGAAATTATTTTAAATAGAAATGTTTTCGAAGGAGACAATGTTTCGAAGATAGAAAAATAGAATTATGGATAAAAATTCGCAAGAGAACATGGGAAAAGAAAAATATCAAATAGCTGATAAGAAAGAAAATGAGAAAGTTTCCTATCTTTCTAAGTTAAAATTCAATCCCAAAGATTTTGGTTTATTTTCCTGGGGTTACTTCAATAACATAAGAATAGTAGTCTTATTTATTTTGGTACTTATTTTAGGAGGTGTTTTTAGCTACATAAATGTTCCTAGAAATCTAAATCCAGAAGTTGAGATTCCGATTGTTTTTGTTTCGACTGCTCTTCCTGGAGCTAACTCAGAAGATGTCGAATCTTTGGTCACAATTCCCCTTGAAGATAAAATCAAGGGACTTAGTGATATAGATACGCTTTCGTCAACTTCTACCGAAGGTCGCTCAGGTATAACCATTCAGTTTTTTTCAGATGTTGATATCAGCAAGGCAGAAATAGATGTGCAAACAGCTGTAAGCTCCGTTTCTGATTTGCCGGAAGATGCTACAGATCCAATAGTTAATTCTTTGGATTTTGAAAATCAGCCTATTTGGACTTTTTCTATGGTTTCCAATATAGATGATGTTTCTTTAAACAAATTTTCACAAGAACTCAAAGACGAGCTTGAGAATTTATCTAAAATAGATCGAGTAGAAACTAGTGGGATAGAAAATCAGGAAATTCAGATATTGATAAGACCTGAAATTATGAAAGCTATAGGCGTAAATGTTTTTGCTTTAGCACAATCGATTCAGAGCACTATTTCTTCTCATCCAGCGGGATCAGTGAATAGTGACAAAAACTCTTTCGCCATCTCTGTTGACCCTTCTGTTAATACTATTAAGGATTTACGCAACCTAAGCGTAAATATTAATGGGACAAGCTACTTGCTTTCAGATATTGCTGTTATTAGTGAGAGACCTTCTCCTGGTCAAGCCAACGCTTATCTCATTGGAGAAGATAGGAAAACAAAAAAAGCTATTACTTTCAATATTTATAGAAATATGTCTGAAAGAATAGATAGGTCTTTTGCCGAAGCAAAGACCCTGGTAAATGAAAAAATCCAAAATCAAGAAGGTAGATTTGAAATAAAAACCGTTTATTCTACAGCCAAAGAAATTGACGAGCAATTCAATAGCTTAACTCGAAACTTCTCTATAACAATGGGATTGGTTTTCATTATGTTGCTACTCTTTTTTGGTATTAGGCAGGCACTGATTGCCTCTCTGGCGATACCTTTCTCTTTCCTTTTTTCTTTTATTTCCATGCAAATTACCGATATATCCCTCAACTTCTTGTCGATGTTTTCTTTGTTGATTTCTCTAGGGCTCTTGGTGGATGTAACTATTGTAGTAGTTTCAGCTATAACGTCTTATTATGGATCAGGTAAATTTTCACCTATTGAAGCAGGTCTTCTTGTTTGGAAAGACTTGAGAATAACTCTTTTGGTAACAACTATTACGACAGTATGGGCGTTCTCGCCACTTCTTTTAGCTACAGGAATAATTGGAGAATTTATTAGGCCTATTCCAATCGTTGTTTCAGCAACACTTATTGGTTCTTTAATTGTGGGATTATTTATAACGCTTCCACTAGTAGTCGCATTTCTCAAGCCTGCTGTTCCAAAAAGAGTCAAAATATTTCTCCTTGCTCTGTTTTCAGTTTCATTCATAGGCGGAATTCTAGCTTTTTTTATAGAAAATCCACTAATAACCCCCATAGTAATAGTATCTGTAATCTTTTTGCTAGTGATTTATACTATTAGAAAAAGTTTTGCGAGTATATTCTATAATTTTTATAAGAAGCCACTTACAAAGAAATTTTTTGACAGTTCAGCCAAGCTCTTCGGGCGAGGTGTTATTAGTTTTGAAGGATTGTCTAGTCACTATAGGAATATCATTGAAAGAGTGATTTGCTCAAAAAAAGCCCGTGTAAAAACTTTGGTAATAGTTGTTATATTTGCGCTATTTTCTTTTATGTTGGTCCCGGCTGGGTTTGTAGTAAATGAGTTTTTCCCCAAGGAAGATGCAGACTTTATTTATGTAGGAGTAGAGTTTCCCGTAGGAACAAAACTAGATATAACCAAAAAGGAAGCTCTAGCTTTAGCTGAAAGATTCAAGAACACACAAGGTCTTCAGTCAGTGCAAGTTCAAATTGGGGCCAAAATAGGTCCAGATGGAAATGTTTCCACAGGCTCAGAGCCTGACTCAGTTCTTTATACTCTATTGCTCAGGCCGGAAAAAGAAAGAAGCGCAACTTCTATTGCGATAGCGGAAAAATTGAGAAATGAATTCAAAAATTACTCTCAGGGAGAAGTCTCTGTAGTTGAACTTTCCGGAGGTCCGCCAGCAGGAGCAGATATAAACATAAAGCTACTTGGACCTGATTTGAAGGTATTGGATGATTACGCCAATCAAATTGTTGACTATCTAAATAATCAACCAGGTGCTGCCAATATCACCAAATCTATTGAAGGAGGCGCCTCGAAAATTATAGTAGTTCCAAACAGAGATCAGCTTGTAGAAGATGGTCTCAAGAATAGTGACATAGGCTCTTTCGTAAGAGTTTTTACCAATGGATTTGATCTCGATAATGATGTTAAACTGGAGGATCTATCTCAAGAGAGAGATATCGTATTGCGTGTTGATGAAAATATTCAAGAGGTTTCCTCCTTAGGGATTGTAACTGACAATGAAAATACCTCAATTGCTGCTACTGGAGACTTTAAATTAAAGGCCAATCCAAGCAAGATAAACAGAGAGGACAGTAAAAGAACTTTATCTGTATCAGCGAGTGTAAGAGAGGGTTATGCGCCAACGTTAGTCAATGAAGAACTTGAAAGCTTTGCTAATTCTCTAAACTTAGGCAGTGAATACTCTTGGAAAACTGGAGGCGCAAATGAGGAGAATGAGAAATCCATACAATCAATATTGCAAGCGATGATTTTATCTTTTGTGCTTATTTTAGCAACTCTGGTTATCCAATTAGGGTCTTATAGAAAATCAGTAATTGTTATGCTAGTTATACCACTAGCGCTTTCAGGAGTCTTTATAGTGTTTGCTCTTACAGGAACACCTCTTTCATTTCCAGCTCTGATAGGTGTTTTGGCACTATTTGGAATTGTTGTAAACAATTCTATTATCTTGATTGATAAGATAAATTTAAACCTAAGGTCGAAAATGAGTCTCAAGGATGCTATTGCTGATGCTTCCTCGAGTCGTCTCGAGCCGATAGCTCTTGGATCAGCCACTACAATCATTGGCCTTATTCCAATTACGCTTTCTGACCCTCTTTGGAGAGGTCTGGGAGGGGCTATAATTTCAGGTCTTATATTTTCAGGAACGATAATGCTTTTCTTTATTCCAGTTGTTTATTACTCTTGGTTTAAAAACGAAGAAACTTTAGAGAAAAGAAATATAGAATAATTTAAAAATTATCTCAAGATCTCAAAAATAATCTTTCTTAATGTAAGGAATTGTTTTTAGAGTTAATACGGGATATTTCTATAAATAAATTACAAATTTCAAATTACAAGCTCCAAATAAATTCAAATTACCAAAATTAAAATATCTAAAAATTTTTAAATTTTATGCGAATTACGCACTTGGTTTAAACTTGCCTGCTCTGCGAGATAGGTTTTTCATCGTTGAAATTGGACACACGCAATCACTGATATTTATGTTTTATGTGAAATAATAAAATGCTTCATGCTTCATGTTTCATGGTTTATGATTTCTTTGAAAAGTATTCAATAAAATGTTATAATATATTCACTTAAAAGTTAAGTTTAAAATATATGGAAAATAAAAACAATGAAACTCAAGAGGTTATAGAAAAAAGTACTTACAAGGAGAGTCCAAGAAACAAATCTAGCAAGCTTTGGTTTATTGTGATCTTTTTAGCTATTTTATTCTCGTTTTTAGGTGCTAGTGTTGGGTTTGTAGCTAGTGAGTTTTTGGAGTCCCATATTGTTACTAACAATGAAACTGTTATTCAGAGAGAATCTGCCGTTATTGATGTGGTAGAGAAAAACTCCCCAGCAGTTGTTAGTATTTTAGTGACCAAGGATGTCCCAAAGTTTAGAAGTTCTTTTGATAATCCAAACTTTTTTGATTTTTTCTTTGACTCATATAACCAAAATAGACGAGATGATGAGTCAGAAACAGAGAAGCAAGAGGTGGGTGGAGGAAGTGGGTTTTTGGTGGCAGAGGATGGATTGATAGTAACCAACAAACACGTCGTAGAAGATCAGGATGCTGAGTATACGGTGATAACCAAGGATGAAAAAGAGTACAAAGCAACTGTTCTTGCTCGTCATCCCGTTTTGGATATAGCAGTTATAAAAATTGAAAGTGAAGAAGCGATGCCTACATTGGAATTAGGTGATTCAGACAATTTAAAAGTAGGTCAGTCAGTAGTGGCAATCGGTAATTCTCTCGGAGAATTTTCAAATAGTGTTAGTTTGGGAATAGTTTCCGGTCTTCAGAGAAATATAACTGCGTCTTCCGGATTTGGTCAGTCAGAAAGATTAAACAACATAATCCAAACTGATGCTGCTATAAATCCAGGTAATTCAGGAGGGCCCCTTTTAGATATTCAAGGAAAGGTGGTTGGAGTTAATGTCGCTGTAGTTTCTGGAGCTCAAAGTATTGGATTTGCTCTGCCTGTGGAGCAAATAAAGAATATAGTAAACCAGGTTGAAGAAGGCGGGGAGTTTCAAGTTCCTTTTCTTGGAATAAGATACGTTCCTATTGATGAAGGAATTCAGGAGAGCAACAATCTCCCTTATGATTACGGAGTATTAATAATTAGAGGTGAAAAAATTACTGATTTGGCAGTTGTTCCCGGATCTCCAGCGGATAAAGCTGGTTTGGTGGAAAATGATATCGTTTTAGAGATTGAAGGTGAAAAAATAACAGAGGACAATCCATTGGCAGCTGCTATAGCTGAATACGATATTGAAGAGGAGATAGAATTAAAGATTTGGCACAAAGGAGAGGAGAAAGAAGTAGATGTTTTATTGGAGGAGATTAAATAATTCTCAAAAATTAAATTTGGCCTATTGTGAAAAATATAAAAAATGTATAATCGGAGGTATTAAGATTAATTTGGGTCGATGTTTAAAAAATATTTTTTAAGCTACAAATTAATTTTTATAATTAATAAAATAATCAAAAAACAAAAATGATAAAAAATAAAAAAATACTAATACTCTCTGTCATGATGCTTACCTTTGCCTTTTCGCTAACAACTGTTTTTGCCAAAAGTGATAATGCAAATGTTAAAAATGATAATGCAAAAAAAGAAAACAGCAGTGAAAGTAGTAATAGTAAAAACAATAGCAAGAAAAGTGTAAAATCGAAAGAATTGAAAAATTTTGAAAAGCCAAAAGATAACAAGTCCAATGCCCAGGCTTACAAAGATAAGACCAGTGAAGTAGCCAATAATTTAAAAAATGTTGGTAAAGACAAGAGAAATCAAGTTAATGTTGCGAGGGGGAATTCATCGGAGACTATGGAAAATGAAGAGGTAGATGCTGACGAAAATATTGATGAGAGTGTAGAAGCGGAAGCTGAAGTAGTAGCCGAAGACATCGAGGAATCCAATGAACAGATTGCTGAGACTATCAAAAAAGTAGAAAGTCAAAACAAGTTCAAGAAATTTTTAGTAGGAACAGATTACAAAAATCTTGGTCAGCTTAGAAGTAGCTTGGCGCACAATGAAAATCAGATAAGAAAATTAACCAAGCTTTCAACTAGGATTAACGATGATAATTACATGGAAGAAGGCATGGATACAGAAACCCAGGAGCAGATTCAGGATCAATTAGTGACCTTGATGCAAGAAAGAGAGAGGATCAAAACAGTTCTCCAGGAGGGTCAAGAAGGTTTTAGTATCTTGGGTTGGTTTGGAAAATTATTTGGGACAAAGACACAAGAGGTTGAGGTGGATGAAGAGAATGAAGAGGATCTCGAAGAAGAAGTTGTAACCGCTTTAGAAGGTGAGAGCGACGAGATGATTGAAGAAGATGGAAGTGATGATAATATAAATGGAATTGAAGATGAAGAACAAGAAGTGATGGAAGACGTTGTTGTAGATGAAAATGCAGTTTTAGAATAATACATTTTGATTTTAGAAAATGAAACCTAAAAAAGAGCGTACTTTTTGCGTGCGTTCTTTTGATTTTCTAGAAAGTATTAATTTCAAAAATTATTAGTTTTAAAATAAAATTTAATCTAAGGTAATTATCATTTTTTCTGTTATGTGTTACTATGAAAATGTTTTACTATTAAAATAAATTATATATGAATAAAGATCAGCTGATATTTTTAGACACAGAAACTACTGGGGCTGGTGCAGAGGATAGGTTGTGCCAAGTGGCTTATAATTTCCAGGGAAAGGAGTTTGAGGCTCTTTTTAAGCCTTGTTTGCCAATAAGTATAGATGCGATGACAGTATCCCACATAACCAATAAAATGGTCCAAGAAAAAGAGGTTTTTGAAGGCTCAGAAATGTTCGATCATCTCAAGAAAATTCTTTCTGAAGGAAATATTTTAGTAGCTCACAACGCAAAGTTTGATGTAGAAATGCTAAAAAAAGAAGGCTTGGAAATTCCCTATGTAATCGATACTCTAAAAGTTATTCAACACCTAGACGTAAAGGCAGAGATTCCAAAATATAATATGCAATATTTGAGATATTATTTTGATATTGATTTGGAAGATGCTACTGCTCATGATGCTTTGGGAGATATACGAGTTTTGGAAAAACTTTTTGATTTATTTTTTGACAAAATGGAAGCAGAGGGAAAGGATGAAGAATCGATAATCAAAGAAATGATAGAAATTTCTGCTCGTCCAGTGCTCATAAAAAAATTTAATTTTGGCAAATACAATGGAGTAGCCGTAGAAGAAGTTGCCAAAACTGACTCAGGATATCTAAGATGGCTTCTCAATGAAAAGATAAAAACTAGAGATCAAGATGGTGATAATGATGAAAACTGGATTTATACATTAGAGAATTATTTGAAGTAGGCATGAAACATGTAGCATGGAACACGTAACATGAAACATAGAAAGCAGCTTATTTGAACATTTAATTACAAGAGAAGAGCCCAATAAAAAAAGAAATAAAAGAATATATAAATTTATTTCGAAAAAAAGTCGAGAAACTTTGGATGCGATTTGTTTTATTGAAAAGAATTATACTTAGTTGAAAAATAAATTTTGAGATATAAAAACCCGCCACTAGAGTGGCGGGTTGATTTTTTTACGCTTTAGAAACATTTGTTGCACTTAGGCCTTTAGGACCGTCAGTAGCTTCAAATGTAACTTTATCGCCTTCTTTCAGATCATTGAATTCAACATCTTGAAGTTCAGAAGCGTGAAAGAAAATATCTTTCTCTTCTCCCTCTTGAGATATGAAGCCAAATCCTCTGTCAGTAAGACGAGCAATTGTTCCATTGTTCATCTGTGTGAAATAGCTAGTTTATTAAGTTTTCAAACTCGGGGACTGCTTAATTCAAACTCGACTTAGCTTTTTCCACAGTTCCGACTTGATATAGAAATACTAGCATAGTAGGGGGTTGTTGTCAAGCTGGAACCCCTACGAATTACGAATTTTACGAAGCTACGAACAAGAATAGTCGACAAATAATTGATAATTTTATTCGTAATTTCGTATGAGTTCGTACTTCGTAGAGACTTACGCTGGACAAATTTTTTTTTATTGTGTATAATTTGTTCTAGTTTTCGATTAATGAAATTGTTGATCAAAAGTTGAAAAAATCCATTCATAAGATATATTCGATATAGCATTTATGGGCCGGTAGGCTTCCCAGTCATTCGACGGGACATGCATCTGGTGGAGCGGAGATTGCTCACTAGTTCTCAATCTCTTACACAGAGAATGCAGCAGGTCCGTAGATAAAATTAAGAATTTACAATTAAATAAATCCCCATTCATAATATGGGCCGGTAGCTCATCTGGAGCGGAGATTGCTCACTAGTTCTCAATCTCTTACACAGAGAATGCAGCAGGTCCGTAGATAAAATTAAGAATTTACAATTAAATAAATCCCCATTCATAATATGGGCCGGTAGCTCATCTGGTAGAGCGCCTCCCTTGCACGGAGGAGGCAGCGGGTTCAAGTCCTGTCCGGTCCACATAAAAAAATCCACGAATGTGGTTTTTTTATTTGGACGGAAGAAAGCAAAGAGTTTTGCTTTCGTCAGGACTTGAAAGCCGCCCAATCTAATGAAGTGGATGAGAATATAAACCTCACATTTTTACACACTTAAGCATAAAATTAAATACACATTTAAATACCCATTTTTCCCTTTGAGCCCTTTCCTCCCTTTGAATAGGATATGCTTTTTTAATATCAAAACATCCATAAATTTTATAAAAGATATAAGAAAAATTATTCCCACCCAACGCTTAACTGTTAACTAGTCATCCAAATTTTCTAGCTGGCACAAAAGAGAAATTAATTTTCTTAGTTTTTAAATACACATTTAAATACACATTTAAATGTGTATTTTTTTTGAGAGTATTGATATTCTCTTTAAAATCTAAAAGTATAAATTACAAGTTAAAAACTAAATAAGTTATACACACTGCTTGTGTTGACAGGTGAGAGGTGGTGGGTTAAAATACCATTGTAGTAATAAAAAGTGGGTAAAAGTGGGTAATTATATATTCTGTAAATAATCTGAAAAAACCCAATACTTAAAAACTAAATCCATGTTCATAGGAGAGTATCAGCATACAATTGATCCTAAAAGAAGAGTGGCTATGCCATCGAAATGTCGAGGTGGTCTTGGAAATAAAGTGGTTGTAACTAGAGGTATGGATAAATGTTTATTTATTTACCCAATGAGTACCTGGGAGAAGTTAGCTGAAAAGTTAGGAAATCTTCCAGTGGGAGAGTCCGGTACGAGAAGTTTTATCCGCCTTATGTTAGCCGGAGCAACTGATGTGGAGATTGATAAGCAGGGAAGGATTTTGATTCCAGACTATCTTAGAGAATACGCGGGTCTAAAAAAAGATGTAACAGTGGCTGGACTTTTTGATAGATTAGAAGTTTGGGATAGAACAAAGTGGATAGCTTATAAAAATAAAGCTGAAAAAAATAGTGACGAAATAGCTGAGCAATTAGGAAAATTAGGAGTTTATTAAGCTAGGTTTTAGGTGTTAGCTTTTAGCTTATAGAGTTAATAAGATAGTAAATCTAAAAGCTAATTTCTAAAAGCTAATGAAGCTAAGAATATGACTAGTCATAACGCAGTATTATTAAAAGAGGCGATAGAGAGTTTAAATATTAAAAAAGGAGATACTGTAGTGGATGCAACTTTAGGAGGGGGAGGACATAGCCGCAAAATATTGGAAGTGATTGGCGATGAAGGAACTTTGATAGCGATCGATAGAGATGTGGAAGCGATAGGTCGTTTTGCAGGGCTTTCTTCTGAAAGCTTTGCTCCAGAACAAATAGTTTTCAAAAAAGATAATTTGATTTTAGTTCATGAGAATTTTTGTAAATTAAAAGATATTTTAGATAGTTTGAACATAAAAAATGCCTGCCTGCCGGTAGGCAAGGTAGATGCAATATTGGCTGATTTTGGAATTTCTTCTGATCAGCTAGATAGCAATGAAAGGGGGTTTAGTTTTTTATCTGATGCAGATCTGGATATGAGAATGGATAATTCTTGCAAAGAGGGAAACGATTTAACTGCTGAAAATATTTTAAATGAATATTCAAAAGAAGAATTGATAAGAATATTTAGAGAGTATGGAGAGGAACAGTATGCTTCGCAGATTGCCAAAAATATTATTGAGTCCAGGAAGGAGAAGAAAATCAAAACCACATTCGAACTAGTTGAAATTATAAGTAGCTCTATTCCCTTAAAGTACAAGCATAAAAAAATACATTTTGCTACCAAAATTTTTCAAGCGCTCCGCATAGAAGTAAATGATGAGTTAAAAAGTATTGATAAGTTTACCAGAGATGCTATTGATGTTCTAAAAACTGGAAAAAGATTAGTGGTCATATCATTTCATTCGGGAGAGGATCGGGTGGTCAAAGATATATTCAAGAAAGAAGAGAAGGACTGTGTGTGTCCTCCAGAATTCCCAGTTTGTAGGTGTGAGAAAGAATCTCGTGTAAAGATAATAACCAAAAAACCAGTCGTAGCTAGTGAAGATGAGATTTCAGACAATCCCAGATCTCGAAGTGCTAAGATGCGAGTTATTGAGAAAAAATAGTGAAAAGCGACCCGAATTTGCAAATTTTCACCCGAATTATTCGAATAAGCTAAATAATTGTTAACATTATACTAGCATCAATTCGGGTCATTCGAGTGTTTATCAACAATTCGAGTCGCATTATATAAAAAATAAAAACAAAAAAATTAAAATGAACAGAAAAATCAATAAAAATGAAAATAAATCCAATAGATTTGGGTTTACCAAAACCAAAGTAACCTTGATAGTATTCGCTTTAGTTGTTTGCGTGTCTTATTTGGGAATTATAAACATAAGTGCTGTTAAGGGTTATGAAATAAGAAAAATTGAGAACAAGATCTCTGAAGTCAGAAAAGAAAACAAAAAACTTCAAATAGAGGTAGCTGAGCTAAGTTCTTCTTATAATATAAAAAATGAAATTGAAAATTTAAATATGGTAGAGGCCGAGGATATCGTGTATATTAGTGAAAGCGAGCAATCACTTGCTGTTAAGAAATAGGGGGTAATTTTTTTAAACTATGCACTCGAGACTGGCATCAAAAAGAAAGAATAAGAATTTTTCTGTAGGTGGTCAAAGGTTGTATATTTTGGCTGCCTCTATTGTGGTTTTGGGAGCAGTTGTTTTTTTGAGGCTATATGTTTTGCAAATAACCAATCATTCAAAATACATAGCTATAGCTGAGGGTCAACACAGAGCCTTTAGCGAGATTACAGCAAAAAGAGGGGAGGTTTATCTAAAAAATAAAAAAGGAAATTATCCTTTGGCTGTAAACCGTGATTATCTCATGGTTTTTTTGGAACCAAAATTAGTTGAAGACAGAGATTCTGTCATCAAGGATGTTAGTCATATTTTAGGGTTAGCAAGATCTGAGGTGAAAGAAAAGCTTTCTGATCCTGAAGATATGTTTGAGATTCTTAAAAGAAAAGTTTCAGAAGAAGAGGCTGAGAAAATAAGAAAGTTAGATTTGCAAGGAGTAAAAATAACCAGCGAGACTTTTAGGTATTATCCAGGAGAAGAGCTAGCATCTCACGTAGTGGGTTTTGTCGGATCTGACGGAGAAAAATTAAGAGGTATGTATGGAATTGAGTCTTTTTGGGAAGAAGATTTAAAAGGTGAAAATGGGAAACTCTCTCAAGAAAGAGATAGTCTTGGAAGGTGGATATCTATAGCCGAAAGAGATCTGGTCCCAGCTCAAAATGGAGTAGATATGGTGTTAACTATAAATGAAGATGTTCAATATGAGACCGAGAAAATATTAAAAGAATTTGCCAAAAAGCATGAAGCTGATGAAGGGAGTATCGTTGTTCAGGAGGTTAAAACAGGAAAAATTTTGGCTATGGCTAATTTTCCAGATTTTAGTCCCAATAAATTTGGGGAAGTCGAGGATATGTCTCATTTTATAAATTCATCAGTCAGTAATGCTTATGAAACAGGGTCTGTTTTCAAAACTATAACTCTTGCGGCAGGTATTGATTCTGGAGTTATCGAGCCCTCAAGTACTTATATGGATACTGGAATTGTTTATGAGGCTGGATATGAGATTGAAAACTCAGATTTCAAAGCCTATGGAGAGCAAAATATGACTCAAGTTCTGGAAAAATCCTTAAATACCGGAGTTATTTTTATAGAAAAACTCATTGGCAATAAGCGTTTTGCTGAATACATTAGGCGATTTGGGTTTGGAGAGCAAACAGGAGTACCTTTGCCAGGAGAGTCGTCTGGAGATATTAGAAATTTGAGTTATTTAAATAGGGATATCCAATTTTTTACTGCTGCTTACGGACAAGGCCTTACAGCTACTCCTATTCAGTTAGCCAATGCCTATTCAGCAATCGCTAATGGTGGTAAACTTATGAAACCTAAAATAGTTGATAAGATTATTTATCCAGATGGAAAAGAGAAGTTTTTTGAAGAGGAGGTTTTGAGGGAGGTTATCAAGCCAGAAACATCTCAGAAAATGATAAAAATGCTTAAAAGTGTTGTTAAAAATGGACACGGAAAAAGAGCTAGTGTTCCAGGCTATAGTGTAGGAGGGAAAACAGGTACGGCTCAAGTTGCAAAATCTGGAGAAAAAGGATATGAAGATGATATTACTATAGGCTCTTTTGCTGGGATTGCTCCAATAGAAGACCCGAAATTTACTGTTGTAGTAAAAATTACTAATCCCAAGGATGTTATTTGGGCTGAGTCTAGTGCTGCACCGGCATTTTCTGAAGTTATGAAGTTTTTGCTAACTTATTATAATGTAGAACCTGAAAAATAACCCCAAACACCCATCAAGCACCCTAAAATCCCCAACATCCCCAAACACCCTAAAAAATCCCCAAACACCCCAACATCCTCAAACACCTCCAAAACTAAAACCCATTCCACCCCTTAATCCCTTTCTTCCCTTTGATAAAATAATTATTTGAGGAAGCTCCACAATTACAATCAAGATGGTAGTCATTATTATAAACAAATTTTTATGAATAACAAATCAAAAAAAATACTTTATTTAGAGAAAATTCTTCGTTTCATGGCGACAGCTGTTATCAAGATTAGGAAGCCTAAGATTGTTGGGATAACCGGATCAGTAGGGAAAACTTCAACCAAAGAGGCTGTATATCTTGTTTTAAGTCAGAACTTCAAAACAAGGAAAAATGAAGAAAATTATAACAATGAAATAGGCGTCCCGCTCACGATAATTGGTGCAAAAACTGGTGGCAAAAACCCTTTTAAATGGCTGTGGGTCTTGGTTAGGTGGTTTTTTGCTCTCATTTGCCCTTGGGGTTATCCAAAAATTTTAGTTTTAGAGCTAGCTATTGATAGGCCTGGAGATATGGAATATCTGGTTGACTTTATACCAGTAGATGTGGGTATTTTGACCAATATTTCGGCAAGTCATTTGGAGTTTTTTGAGGACATCAATTCAATTGCGCGAGAAAAAAGTATTTTGATTAAATCAGTATCAGGAAATGGCCTGGCAATTGTAAATAATGATAATGAAATTATAAGAAAAATTAAAGAGAAGCTGGATGTTAAAGTTATTGATTTTGGTATCAAAAATAAGTCCAAGATATTGGCAAGTGATATAAATTTCAATTACGATGATAAAGAAGAGAAACTTAGAGGACTTAGTTTCAAGCTCAATTATGAAGGCAATTTTTTGCCAATTCGCTTGCATCATATCATTGCCAAACATCATATATATTCAGTTTTAGCAGCGGTAGCTGTTGGAAATTATTTTAAAATAAATTTTATAGATGCAGCTAAGTCTCTTGAAAAAATCATGCCACCTGACGGTCGCATGAAACTTGTGGACGGATTTATGGATAAAAGTATTATTGTGGATGATACTTACAACTCATCTCCAGTTTCAGCTAAAGCAGCTCTAGAGACACTAGAGGACACCTTAGCTAAAAGAAGGGTGGCTGTGCTTGGTGATATGCTGGAACTAGGAAGCTATTCAAAACAAGGTCATAAGGAGGTTATCAGGGAAGTCCTAGGTAGGGATTTTGAAAAACTGGTTATTGTTGGCAGAAAGATGAAAGAAGCTAAAGATAGTATTTGTGCTAAAGAAGATTGTGAAAGTAAAATAATTTACTTTGAGACACCTGATGAAGCTGGTGACTTCTTGAGGAGAAATATGCAGATAGGTGACTTGATACTGGTAAAAGGATCTCAGTCTATGCGCATGGAGAAGGTTGTGGAAAAAATTATGAAAAACCCGAGTGATGCTGATAAAATTTTATGTAGGCAATCCAAAAAATGGAAAAATAAAAAATTTCAAGTCGTTTAGTTAGATATTTATCTCAAGGTTCAACCTTTGGCGTGCCAAAGGTTGAATCTTGATAATACACCTCCTCAATCACCCATCAACCACCCCAACATCCTCAATCACCCTAAAACTAAAACCCCTTCCACCCCTTAAACCCTTTCCTCCCTTTAATATTTTTTTCATTACTTTCCCTTCAAAAATAGCTCCTAAAAAAACAAATTTTTTCCAAAAATGAGGTTGAAAAAATACTTTTTCAACCTCATTTTTTTCGTGTTTTTTTGTACTTATTTGCCTGTGGAAAAGTAATGTTTAAACGCTTGTGAGTTTCTCTAAAAAAGTATATAATTTATGTATGTGACCAACATGTTTTCTCTTGAGGAATTACCCATATTGCAAAAGGAAAAACAGAGCATTAACTTGGAGATCAAATTAAAATAAAATAAAAACTTTTTAATCAAAGATGGCGCTTAAAAATTTGGGTGAAAAAAATAAAATAAAAGCTATTTTATCTGTTGCAATTTTGGTTGCATTAGTTTCTTTTGCGTCAGGAAAATTTACTTTAGCTCAAGTAAATAGGCAGATTGATTTCGCAGCTTCAATTTTGAGTAATGAGAACAAAGAAGTAACTAATGGTAAATACACAGTTAGGTTTGCAATATATACCACAGATAGAACAACAGTAGATCCTTATCCATCAAACTCCGACGCTGGAAGTAGAATTTGGGAGGAAGAGCAAGAAGTTGATATTAGCAACGGTTATTTTGGAGCTTATCTGGGATCAGTAAATCCTCTTCCAGTAATGGACTTTGATTCTCAAAATTATTATTTGGGAATAAGAATAAATGAAGATAGCGAAGCTGTTCCTCGAAAGAGAATGGGTTATGTTCCAGCAGCTCTAAATTCAAGTTACCTTCAGGGCGCTCAAATAGGAACTGAGGAAGGAGATATTTTACAACTTGGCAATGGTGGAAAAATAGATTTAGAAATGCTTCCAATTGGAACAGATAATGGTAGTATAGTTTTAGGAGATGATGGAAGACTCCATGATCAGGGAACAGACCTGGGAACAGATTCTTTGGAATTCAATATTGGAAATGAATCTTCTGTAGGAAACAATAACTTTGACCTGACAGTTTCTGGAGACGGCAATAAGCCTACAATTCGATTTAACGGGATAACTCAATCTTGGGAATATTCTAATGATGGAATAGGTTTTTCTGAATTAGGTTTTGGCAAAGCTGAGAACGGTCAACTTTTGATTGGAAATGGAGATGGCTACAGTAAATCAACTTTGACGAGTGCTGATGCTAGTATTAACTTCACACTTGGTTCTGGATCAATCGATCTGGTAGTTGCTGAAGAAATTGCTAGAGATAGCGAACTCCACAATATTCTAACGCTAGGAAATGTCAATGGGTTATCTTTAGACGATCAAAAACTTAGTCTGGCTATCGCAGACACTGCAACTACTGGAGCACTCTCAAGTTCTGACTGGAATTCTTTCAACAATAAAGTTTCTTCTCAATGGGTAACTTCAGGATCAGATATTTATTACAACAGCGGAAATGTAGGGGTTGGAGTATCAAATCCTTCCGAGATTCTAGATATTGGTGGAAATATGAAAATAAGTGGTAATATTTTAGCATCCTCTGGTATAGAGAATATTGGTTCAATATCTTCAAGATTTAATTATGGTTATTTTGCAAATTTAGATGTGCAAAATTTGACCATTGGTGGAGTAGATATTTCTGGAACTACTTCTAATGTTTTGACTATAAATTCCGATAATGCTACCAATGATGCAGAGGATAGTTATTTGGTCTTTGACAGAGGAGAAATTGGCGGAATTCCTAATCCGGACGCACTTATTCAATGGGGTGCATCTAGCGATCGATTTATTTTCAATTTTCCTTTAGACATTTCAGGTGAAATTTATGCTTCTGGATTGGATATATCAGGTGAAATGGTTACTGATTGGACAGGAGATGGTATTATAGTTTCTGGTGGAGCTATAACCTCAACCCTTGGCACAAGTATTGATATCTCAGACGAAACCAATCTAGGAATTACAGGAACTCTTCTAAATTTAACAGGCGATACTCTTTCAATAAACGAAGGAACTCTTACTAGCGGAAGACTTTGTAGCTATGTTACAGGTACAGGTTTAGTTTGTAACACGGACAGTGGAACTGTTGAACACGACGCACTAACCATCGGAACAGCTAATGGACTTTCTCTCAGTACTCAAGAATTAAGCCTAGCTCTAGCGAGCACTACTACCACAGGTGCACTATCAAATACAGACTGGAATACTTTTAACTCC
>Ga0307932_1000252_pt1 | contig 21587 bp, 17 predicted proteins | sample OrgLakmetageno48_FD_201843 | JGI IMG/M metagenome (GOLD analysis project Ga0307932, IMG submission 201843) | Saline water microbial communities from Organic Lake, Antarctica - #48 | ecosystem: Environmental > Aquatic > Non-marine Saline and Alkaline > Saline | place: Antarctica: Organic Lake...
AAAACGTTATTGAGCACTACAACCGAGAGTTTGGCACTCAGTTGGTGGTGTCTGATTTTCCTAACGCGGCTTACGGCCCGTCGTCGGCCCTTCGGTCGATCCCCGTTGATGCGGGGTCTTACACTTACACAGGCGCGTTGCAGTTTTACTGGAACCCGGGTAAACGAGACCTGCCGAACATTCTGGACACCAACGTCGTGTCGGGGTATTGGTGGGCCCCAGAGGCCACCCATCAAGTGGCGATTGGCTCTAAACCCACATTGACCCATTTAGGGTGGGGGTTCAATTACACCCGGTACACCGGAAACCTGTATAGTTCAATCGCCAACGCCACGATCGCGTCCTCCACGCCGTACCTGAGACAGCTCATCGGGCTTTACAACCGCATCAACGGCACGGATCTGTCAATGGACCGCCATTACACTCAGGAAGACGGCATCCGTGGATTGGTCTTGACGAAATACTCCACCGGGTCCGTTCCGGAGTGCAACAACCAACGGTTCCAGAACGTAATCCGCATCTCGTCCCATCCCGACGCGTGGTTCACGGGGCACATACTCATGCATTTCATTCCAAAGTACTAGGAGTCTTCGATGGCACTGCGTGACGTCCCACTTACCGATTTTAACATAACGGTTAACCGACAAACGCGGGTGAGTGTAGCTCAAGCCAACACCCGCGTCAGTCCTGTTTTCCCAACGGACGATCCCGATTGGGTTCAGGTCCGTTACACTTTAAACGAAAACCACCTCTACCGGGGCAGTGAAGTACTTACCTACCAGCGTTTGGATTTGGCTGATTTGCCGACTCTGTTCTACAACCCCCCTCGAATCACTCCGGGGACCACGCGGTTGTACTTGATGCTCGCCGATTTTTTGCAAGGTACCGGCATCCGCTTAACCGAAGACGACGTTTACGATGCCAACGTTATCACCGATCCGCTTCGGGGGCTCAATGTGGAGTTGAAAGCCAAACCCGGGTCTTACCGGTGGCGGGGACTGCACCGTTTCTACTTTTCCGGACTCCCCAGCATTGCTCGGGTGATTCACCGCACGCGGATCGACTGGTAACGCGGTGTGTTGAATTGCCTGTTTGTTTGCATCTTTAAATTCAGAATAAAGGAAGGTTTAAATGACCATCACCAACATCATCGGGTTTGACGAATTCATGTCCAGTCCCATCCCAAATACCCAGGATCTAGACCATTATGGGGGGCTTCCCTTGGTGGCATTGAAGCACACCACTGCCGGTAACAACACCCCAGACTCTTTCTTTAGAACGGTTTCCAGCAGTGGGCGCGGGTGGCTTGAAGCCGTCCCTTCTAGCGGTGATCGACGGACGGTAACTGAGTGTGCGTACATCGGGAGATACAGTAACCGTCCTCGTTACCAGCGACGCGACGACGTCAGTAAAACTAATGAAGCCCGCTACGATGATTCCAGCCGCAGAACACCTTGTTTAGGGTTGAGGTTGAGTTACGTCTACGGCAACCACTCAAATGACAGTCGGGTACGGTATTACAGGGTGGGGTTTAGGCTAAGAGCGACGTGGTTACACACTCAACCGGATAACACACCGTTCTTAACGTTACACCCAGGCATGTCGGTAAGTTACCGGACCGATGGCGTCACGTTATTCACCACCACAGAACTGTACAATGCCCGCGTTGGTAACGAGGTTTACGTTGAACTTGAATTTGACACTTACAGCAATCGGGTGAGGAAATGGTTGAATAACGAGCATAAAGGGTACACCAATTATTCAAATTGGACCATAAACAGCATGGGTCTACAATGGGGTGCAAAATCAACCGAGCTTGGCGGTTATAATTACGGGGCGCACACTCAATACTACAGCTGTGCGTCGGAAAGATACACAGGAACCCCCACGGAAGGCGCCCCACCGGACCTTGAGTACCAGTTGACTGATTTTTATTTCCAGGTCGATACCCGAGACATCGAAACCACCTCGACCCACAACCAGCGTTTAGGGGACATCAAAATCCACACCCTAAACCCACGTCAGTTACAGTTAGCTCCGGGATGGACCCCGAACCCGTCTATGGACAGTCTGAGTTTGGTTGAACGTCCTAGAAGGGGCGCCCCGGTTAATACCGCCAGCATACACGGCGACGTAGACGCCACCGACGCCACCGTCACGTTGGACGTACCTACCGTCGCCCCGGTGGACGAAGTTATCTACACGGAACTGTCTGTGTGGGCCAGCCCGGCCAACGTAGCTGAAGCAGTGGATCTCAAAATAAAACCCATGGTGGGTGCGGTGTCCAGTCCGGTGGAGACGATTGTACTTCCGGGAGTGAACGACTTCCAGCCAAGGGATCACTACGTCGCACATCGTATAGAATCCGTGCCCTTGGATCCTGGTTTGGAGAAAACGACCCTCGGACGTCTTCAATTTAAACTGGGCTTTGACTCTAAATAAAAGGAACCCGAACATGTTGTGGAAAAACTATTTCTTTACGGTGGACTTCAGTGGGCGTTCTGATCTGCTCGCTACCTTAACGGCCGGCACGGTTGTGGATGAGGCCATTGGGCTGGATCTTGCGGCCGCGTTCAGAGACCTCGATCCCCATGGATCGAAACAAGAGCTCTGGAACGTACACCCTCAGCACGACCACAGTGTGTTGGGGGCCACCGTTGTGTACAACGGCCCCAACGACGACATGCTGCCCACAAACGCGCGTTACACTCACGTATTGACTTTGGATTTTCGGGACACTGAAGATGGAAAGGCGGGCGGTAGGGTTTATTTGCATTACAACCTAGGCGTATAACCCCCCCCCCTTCTGGAAGTTAATTTAACGTTAGCTTCCAGTCTTACGCATTATTTAGTGAGGTCCTATCATGTCGGACGATCCGAATAACCCCGACACTCCACCGGAATTAAGTGGTATAGAGGGTGAACTTAGTCACACTCGGGGAGCGTATATAAGCCGTCCTAGGGTTGCGGGTAATCTGAGCCATGTTCGAGGGGCGTATATAGAACGCCCACGGGTTGCGGGTCATCTCAATCACATCCGGGGGGCTTATTTAATACGCCAACGCAGGAAACCGGATTTTAACATCCCGGGTCGTCAGGCGTTGTTGGCGCGTATTAACGAAATCAACGAAACCGCCTTTACCTTAAACCAGTTGATTTTCGATAATCCCAAAATCGAGTACACGCAAAGGCACAATACCAACATCCGGATTCACGCCACTCCCGAAACGGAGCTGAGCCATTACGTGGATCTGAGTTACAACCGTGTGTCGATTACCGAGGCGTTAGACAGCCGGGTGCTGGACGGGTTTGTCCCATCCAGAACAAGCTCCACACACGTGCACGACGTGTTAAACGAGATCAACTATCAGTACGGCGTGGCGCTCGTACCGGACGACATACAGAACGACCCCTTACCCATCGACGGGTCGCCGGTACGTTTGAGAGTGAACAAAGACAGCGTCATGTTTTACCCTGAGGGGGACGACTTGCTGAGGGTGCACGACCTTAGCGGGTTTACAGCACCCATCATCCCAATCAGAAAGATTATCCGTAAAAAGATCACCGGGTTTAAAGCGCCCAACGTACCGATCGCGGATCTGATTACGAAGACCGATTTTGATGCGTTTGATGTACCGGTCCATCGATTGGGCGATTTCATCACCCAGACGGATCTGGAAGGCTTCACAGCACCCATTCTACCCATCACAGGTATATTGGGTACCCTCGATCTGAACGGCTACTACAGAGCTCCTGAGCCCCTGTTGAGTCTGATCGCGGTAACGGACTTGACCGGGCTGGAACAAGACCCACGATGGTCGTTACGAGACGCGGTGGCCGCACTGGATTTGGACGGCTTTACCACACCGGCTCTGGGGCCAATAGCCGAGCTGTTGGCGGTTAAAGACCTGCCTGGGTTCGACACCCCGGTTGTGCCTTTGAGTCGGTTGCTGGAAACGGTCGATTTGGGTGGGTTCACCCCGATGCCCAAGCCGACCATTCCGGAACTGGTTCTGACGTCCGATTTGGGTGGCTTTACGGTCAACCCAGTCCCCGTGTCTGAACTACTGGGCACCGTAGACTTGAGTGGGTTTACGCCCCGTCGAGTGTCGGTGGGTGAGTTGGTCGGACACACCGATCTGAGCGGGTACGTAGAACCACCATTGGGTCCGTTGCAAGACTGGATCGCACACCCAGATCTGAGCGGGTTTACCGTCCCCAGACCGTCCATGGCGTTACTGGTTGACCAAACCGATCTGAGCGGTTACGTTAAACCGCCGCTGGGACCGTTAAGGCACCTGATACGCACCACAGACTTGCCTGGATTCGAAGCCAACCCCAACGTACCGCTTTACGAAGCGTTGCTTAAATTGGACCACAGCGGCTTTAAACAGCCTCCGTTTGGAGTACTGTCTAAGTACGTTCGCACCACTGACTTGGACGGCTACGACACGCCGGTCCTACCCATGGCCAGACTCCTGCGCAAAACAGACCTGAAAGGGTTTGCTCCAGCAACGGTCAGTTTGACTCGCATCATCCGCGTTCACGATTTGCCGCCGTTTGAAACACCGACGCAGTCATTGACGGAACTCCTACCGGTTGTTGATCTATCGGGGCTCACGCCCAACCCGATCACCCAACCGCCCGCACCGGTTAAGAAACCAATCAGTCTCTTTGGTTTGCTCAAGCACAACCTGTAACGGCATAAAGCCCCTCCCGCTAAGGAGGGGCTTTATTACGCGAGTGCTATTGCTTACGCAACCTCACTCACCCAGGCATTACTCCACTGGGTAGTCAAAACCACTCATGTCAGTGGTCTGAACTTCGTCACCAACCGGTACTTCTGGTACCACGATCGGGTTAACGGTTACTTCCATCTGACCGATGTAGCACAGGCTGGCTGCTACGGCGCGAATGCTGTACGCCTTAGGGCCGTCCAGCGGTACCAGTGCGTCCAGAACAACGCCGTTTTCGTCCAGCAGTTCCAGTTCGGTTTCGATCAGGTCTACTGTGGTAGCCATGGCATCGATGATAGACTGAACTGTAGTCGCTTCGGTCTTGGTGTGTTCCAGAACGCGAACGCCGCGCAGCTGGTCCAGATCCAGACGGTAGTAACGGATGTCAACGGAATCGCTGTAGCCGCTGGCAGGAACTGCAGATACAGTTACCTGTGAGTTACGGTCGTTAAGGCCTTCGCCGTCGATGAACTCGCTGGGCGCGCCCAGAGTGATTTCAGCAGAGGTAAGGGCTGTGCTGTTGTCGAAGTTGATCAGATCGATCATGTTCTTGACGGCAGACTTGGACGTGTTGATCAACATAGATAAAACTCCGTATGCAGGATTAAATGACTGAGCCAGTCGTCAGGATGCCGTAAATGCACGACCGTGTCCTTACGTTGGCAGTCGGTTCGAGCGTGAATCGGTGATTCACATAATATTACACGTATTGCTACGGTTGTATGAGTACAAGTCCGTCGAGGATCATGTCCCCGATCAAATCGTTCAAGTCCCGTGCGGCAAAGTAGTACAAATATTGAACACTGACCTGTTTGCCGTTTACCAACAAACTCCCGGAATCGAGCAAATACACGTGCGGGTCGAGGGTGGGTATGAGCTTGAGCTCGTAGGTTTGACCGTCTGAAATCAGACGCCCGCACCCGTAGTTTAGAACGCCGTTCACACCGGAGTGAGGGGCGTACGTCAACGCCACACCGCCGTTAGCCACCGTCAACTCTTCAACCGTGGTGTTGGGGCCACCGACTTGCAACGCACCGAGTACGTACTCACGGATGGCCTTTACCGACGCACCCAGTACGTTTGATTCGATTTTTGATATGTCTTGGGCCAGGCGTTCGACAGTAACCGCTCGGTCCAAATCCACGGTCTTGGTCGCTGACAACAACGTCAGCAGCTGTTTGTCTTCGGTGGTCAGATCCGGGCGTTGAGCCAGCAAATCCAATTCACCGCTGAGGGTGGACAGTTGAGTGATAAGACCGCGTATCGTGGCCTTGTCCCGTTTAATGATGCTCATTGATAAACTCCAGTTAACCGTGACAGTCAATCGCAACGACCGGATCGACTTAAAACGTGTGGTGAGCGTGAACCCATCGGTTTTAAAACCTATATAATCCCAATGAATCCGACCCATAACCCAAGTTGCAGGAAACGAATATGCCTTTGAATGTGTACCAACACGGCGAGCAGTTGATTGAAGACGGTGCTCACGGATACCAGCTGATCCAAAAACTCAAGCGCGAGCACGGAACCCACTGCGCGGGGTATTTGATCGCGCTTTTGGAAGACGACGACACCCCGTGGACCGCCAACCAGTTGTTTCAGTATTTCACACTGGGTACGCTGGTGCGGGCGACGCACCGCCTCCGGGTGGACAACGTTGTGGTGGACAAAGCGTTCGTGGAGAAATTGGAACACCAATGTTTTTGGAAACTTACTCGGCTCCAGATGTACCGGGTTAACGTGCAACTGCTGGGGCTGTACCCGGCGCGGTTTGCGTTCTTAACGCGGTGGATGAACGAGGGCCTTTAGGTCCGGGATGCACGAGGGCCTTCGGGCTCTCTGTACCTTTCTTTTTTTTTTTTGAGTGAGGGGCGTATTATTACGCGCGTCTCAATCATGTGATACCAAGCCAACTACAATCACGTCAAACGGTTGATCCATTATGTTTAAACCCTATCGAATCGAAGCTGAAGACCGGGAGTATTTTGAATACGGGCACGGCACCCACATGCTCCCAGCGCAGCAACTGCCCAAAGACTTCCCTGAATTGGAGCGGTACTATCACAGCAACTTAGCGGGCCATGACACAACGCTGTACGTGGTGATCGTTGAGACGCAGTCCATGATGTCGGTGTTGACCCACACCCCTGAGGAAGTCATCGCCTACATGACCCCGTTGATTCCCGCCGACCTCAATATAACCCCACACAGTTTATGTTACGTCCGTCTGATGAACGACTGGTTGGGCGTAGGGATGACGTTGGTTGATGAGGAAGGAGGCTTAAACAACTGCATTTATTTAACCCCGTTTTACGCGACGGTGTATAAAGACCCCGCTGCGATGCACCACCCTCTGGCGTTGGCGATCCATTGACATAAAACCCTTCCCACGCCAGGGAAGGGTTTATGCCGAATTACACGTTACCGGTGTTGGAGTTGGGGAACGTACGGTTGACGCCCCAGATCAAACGCACCGCGCCATCACCGCCGTTCACAGCGCCTTTGAACGGACTGGCTACGGAGGATTGACCCCGACCGCCCCCACCGAACACACCGACCGTAGTCCACGACGCCGAGTTGCCTCCTGAGCCTCCACGACCGCCGTCAACGGCGTTGTTGTTGCGCCCACCCTCACCGTCACGTCCGCGGCCAACAACACCCACACCGCCACCAGGAGTAGCGTGGTACGTGTTGTTGTTGCTGATGTAGTAGTTGCCCCCACCGCCCGCACCGCCGGAGGCTTCAAACGCTGGAAACCCCCCCGGAACTTGAATTTGGTAGCCATCACTACTGTAGCCACGGTAACGGTAGTACGCCGTTCGGTTGGCCCCGTCGCCGCCGTCACCTAAATACCCGCCAGCACCGCCACCGCCGCCGGGACCTGATCCGCCCCCGTCACCGCCAACGCCGCCATCACCACCACCCACGTAAGGCGGTTGTTCAGGCACGCTCCAATGCCCGTCTTTCTCAGCGGTACCGTTGACCCACACGTACGTCCTTTCCGTGTTTTCCAAATTAGGACCGCCGCCGCCTTTGGCTGTGATCAACGTGTCCGTGCGCCGAATGACGCATGACCGTCCACCGATTTGGTCTAGAGCTGAGATTACCGAAAGACCGCCTTTACCCACTTCGATTTGAAGTGTTTCACCCGGGGTCACCGCCATTCGATTGCGCCACCGCATGGACCCGCCATCGCCGCCTTTGGTGGATAAACCCGGAGCGGAGGCTGATCCAGCACCAACGCATACTGCGGAAATGAACTGGACAAACTCCGGCACTACGAACTCGTGCACACCGGCGATGATGTATTGCTGTTGACCGGCGGGGTGTGAGCTGTAAACCAGCGTCACCACCGCCGATTCGGCCACAATGTTTCCGACCGTAGACAGTATACGCACCTGTAACGTGATTGTTTTGGCGGCGTCCAGTGTTTCGTTCAACAGCGTTTGAACCGGTATGACAACGGTACCTTCCCCGGCGGTTTCAAACGACCCGCTCACCGCCGCGTCTTGGACTAAGTCGGGGGTAAAGTCCCCACCGAACGACCAGTAAAAGGTCAAGCCGGGTGGGACGTTGGTGTAATTTACCGTAAACTCAATTTGACTGCCGGGAGCCAAGTCCGTGGCGTTAGGGGTAACCGATACGTCCATGGCGCCCCCAGAAGCGCCACCCAGTACGTTTGCAATTTCCAACATACGTTTACTCCTTCATCCCGTTAAAACGGACCCATTTCAGATTCCAGGGAGTTGTCGTAAATCACCGGAAGTTCTGACACGTCCTCGGCTTGGGCAATGTCCCGAGTCAGTACCCAGTAAGCCTTTTCGATTCGACGCACGTACGTCAAAGCATCCATCGCATGGAGGATGGCTGTTTTTAAAGGCAGTGTGATCAACGGTACGTTGTTGTTACCAGCGCACGGTAAGTCGTCCGATTGGTCGGTGTCTTGGGGTTGTAACGCGCCCCACTGTATCAGCGTGGTCAAATACCGTTGGGCGTCGGCATTGAGCGCGACGTTCGCCGTGCCGGCTTCGGTTTTGATTGGGTAGCCGGCGGCCATCAAACGCTCGCGCTGTGCGGACAAACGCTGACGGTAACGGGCGGCCCGATTGTCCAGATAGGGGGTGTCGGTGTCGTCGTGTTCGGTCACCGACTGCCAACGTTGGTGGTACTCGCCGTCTTTGGATTGCCCTGGAGTGTCTTCGACGTAAAGCCCGTCGGTGGGCTGTTCGATGGCGTGAACGGGACAGTACCCCAGTTGTGCCAGCGCGTCAGCCGTGGGGGCTTTAGGCAAGCTAACCGTGATCAGTTCTTGTCGAATACCGGCCAAATCCAAAGGGTAAGCCTTGGTTTGGGTATTGATGTACACAACCGACGTGGGTGCACTCATAACTCGTACTCCTAAACGTTGGGGGCCGAAGCCCCCGTTTAAAGTTAAATGGTGATGCCAACCGACCCAACCCACACCGAGCCGGTCCATAACAACACGACCACGGTGTAAGCGTCACCCAGTATTGGCGGCAGCGTTTGGTTCCAATTCACCGCGGAAGGCCACGTAATCATACCTGACCCGCCGTTGATGGTCAGTACAACCGTCATGGCCCGCCCCGCTGGGGGCACTCGATCGAACACCACGCTTAGGTTTTGAGTCCCATCCAGGGTGAACGTCTGGGCTTTGGACAAATCCAACACGCCCGTACTGGCCGCCGCTTTGACGGTGTACCGATCCATCATGGACCAGCCCCCGGCACTGCGACCGTAAAACTCACCGTCCGTGGGGGCTTCGCCGACCGGACTGATCGCCCAGCTGTTTTCTTTTCGGACGTACGCTTTGCCGTCGTTGGGCGCTTCGGTTAGCCCGGTGGGGACTTTAACCCACTGACCGTTTCGGCGGGCGTGGTACTCGCCGTTAGCCGGGGCTTCAACCACCTCAACTTCGGCCCACACCCCGTTACGGCGTACGTACCGACGTCCGTCTTCAGGGGCGTCAATAAACCCAGTACCGTCCAGCGTACCCAACAACAACCACTCAACCGCGTCCAGTTTTGTGTAGTACCCGCGGGAGGTGGTGTTGATGAAATAATCGCCGGGCGTGCCGTCCAACGCGCCGGGTTCGCGAGGCGCGTTGATCCAGATAGCGCCTCGCGGACCGCGCGCGCCTTCAGGGCCGTCGCTTCCATCAGGTCCGGTGATACCGTTGGGACCCGCAACGCCTCGAGGACCCTGTATGGGACCGGCGTTGAACCACTTGCTCATGATGGGTTCAAACAGCCACAACTCCCCGTTGATCATGTACCCGCTGTCGTCGGTACTCCACGACCCCGGCAGTTGGGATTGGTTGGCCAATTCACCCACTATCGCAATGCCTCGACCTGCTGGGCCGGTGCCTCCCGCTTCACCCGTTCTACCGTCACGCCCGGTAACGCCTTGGACCCCCCGAGGGCCTGCAGGCCCTCGAGTGCCTGGACGACCCTGAACGCCTTGAGCACCGCGTTGACCCTCGGGACCCTGAACGCCGCGATCGCCTAGATCGCCTTGGGGGCCTGCCAAATCACCCAAATCCACCCATTCGTTACCGGACCAAGAATACACCTTAGTGCCAATGACGAACGCGTCGCGTGCTTCAATCCCAGTCATGGGCAAGTCGCCCGCCTGGGTCAGACGCCCAATGAACCGAACGCCAAACCCGTCGTCACCGGGTTCTCCAACGCCCCCTTGAGGACCCGCTAGACCGATTGGGCCACGAACCGGCCCTGCGTTTTTCCAAACCCCGTTGACGGAAACGTACAGGTCTTCATTAACCAGGAAGCCGTCGCCGTTGGCTGTGCCCATCGGTAGCATGTTTTCCGCTGCTACCGCACCCAGAATGCGAACACCGCTACCTTCAGCACCGCGTGCCCCGTTGGTACCTGGGGTACCTGTGGCGCCACGATCGCCTTTTTCGCCGGCAATCCCTTGGGGGCCTTGAATTTCACCGGCGTTAACCCATTCGGATCCGGTTGGGTTGATCCAAAGCACACGGTCGATCAAATACGCTTCGTTCAAACCGACGTTGTCCGGCAGGGAGTCGACGCTGGGCAAGGTGCCGGCAATGATCAGTCCCGAACCCACTTCGCCGCGATCGCCTTGTTCGCCTTGCGTGCCCTGAGGGCCTTCGGGTCCGGTTTCTCCACGACCGCCTACGTCGCCTTTAACACCGACAGGACCTTGATCACCTGTGAGTCCTTTAAAGCCTTGGTCACCGCGCACCCCTTGTGGGCCTACCGGGCCCCGTACTTGACCCGCGTTGGCCCAACCGGTGGCCGTCATGACGTACAGATCCTGACCGACCAAGTACGCATCGTTGATCTCAGAACCTTCTGGAAGTTGATCGGCGTTCGTGTACGTACCCAAGATGCGGATACCTCGGAAACTGCCCATGTGCTGCCAGTCGCCTGAAATGTAAACGTACAGATTGTCGGTTACTGAAAACACGTCGTACTCTTGAACGTTCAACGTGGGCAACTGAGCGATCGAATCGACCCGTCCTTTAATGCGCAGGCCTTCCCCCACTGGCCCTTGAACGCCTTGAACGCCTTCGGGTCCTCGGAAGTAGTCGTGGGCCTCTTCAATCAGGTCGATCTCCCCCCGAGCCAGTGCGGTTTCGTAAGCGTCAGCGCCGTAAAGGCTGCTCAACCATTCTTCTTCGGTGCCGATGCCGCCGCCGAACACCTCACGCGCCATGTCAAACGCGGACATGCCGGTCAGTGAGCGCGCCCACTGAGCCGCGGTACCGCTGAAGACGGCCTCGCGAACGGCCACGTCGTACGCGGACTCACCCCTTACCCCACGGTCCCCTACGGACCCCATGGGACCTTGAACGCCTTGGTCGCCTTTCTCACCTACGACCGGCCCGACGTTCATGTACGAATCGCCGTTAAACACGTGCAGGTCGCGCAACACGTAGTACGCGTCACCGGGATCACGGTTCGTTGGTAAAGCGTCTACGGTGTTGACCCGACCCAACACTTTAACCGCGTTGGAGGGTTGCCCGGCTGGGCCTGGGGACCCGCGTTCGCCTTGAACGCCGCGATCGCCGCGGAGCGTATCAAACCACGCTTCCATAGTGCCGGAAAACCACCCACTTTGGGTAGCCAGCTCGTACGCGTCTTTACCTTGGAGCGTGGTCAACCATTCTTGACGGGTCCAGTCGGATGGGATGTACCCTTCATTAACCGCAATCTCGTACGTGTCTTTGCCTTGGAGGGATGCCAGGTAATCGTTGAGTGTGTACTCCGTTGGAATCAGCCGCTGTTCTTTGGCCAGCTGGAAAGCGGACTCGCCGCGAGGCCCCACTTGACCCACCTCAACCCAACGGGTGTTGACCCACACCCACATAACGCGCATGACGATGTATGCGTCGCCGTTTTGGTTGTCGCCGGTGGGCAGCTCTTCAATAATGCGTCGCTCGCCCAACACCCTCAAACCAATACCATCAGCGCCGCGTAACGATTCCAGCCACTTTAAAACACTGCCGGTGTACCCGGTCTGGCGGGCCATTTCGTACGCGCTCAACCCCTCAGGGCCTCGCATGGTGCCGATGTTTTTGAACTCACCGTTGATCAGTGTCCAGTACGCGCCGTCGATGATAAACGTAGAGCCTTCGCTGTAATCCACCGGCACGGGCAAACTGAACACGTCGTCCAACACTCCTTCAATGTTCACCGGGCCGGACACGCCGCCCGCACCACCGCCCACAACTTTACCGCCAGGAGTGGCACCATCGTGAATTCGAAATTCGCGTTTCTCCAAATCCAGCGTGACTTCGCCGTCGACGCCCACGAACGTGTCGTTGAACGCCGTGGTGCCACGTTTTTGCTTTAGTGACTTGACCATAACTACTGCCTCTTAACTGATGACGTTGCGGGGGTGGGCTTACGCCTCACCCAAATCCACGTCGCCTTTCCATACATCGGACATGCTGGCCATGTTCAAGACATTGGCCACCCGACTCGTGATCGGATCCACCACCAACGCGTCCCAATAAGGGCCAATAAACCCGTTCACAGGCTGCACGATGGCGCCCCGCTTGGTGGATCCGGTGGCCGGACTGCGCGCTTCCGTGGTGGGTCCATCGTATTGTTTAAGTTCCAAACGAACGGTGGCGGTTATTGGGTCCACCGTCTCAACCGACACCACCCGCCACGCGGCTCCGGTCTCTTCAATAACCACAGAGCCTGCCAGAGGCGGGTCGGTGGCAAACGACTGACCCGGCGGGTACGTGACCACGCTGCTCATGCCCTGCCACGACTCGGTGTCGTAATCGTAATGCTGAAACCCATCAAACCCTAGGATTTCAAGACCTGCGTTAATAGCCATGCGGCCTCCTATTAACTGAACTGGATGGAGTGGTACGCGATTTTAAACTGTGAGATGGCAGTAATGATGACGCTGTTGCGGTCCACAATCTGCATACCGTACGTGCCGCCTTTGATCACGGTTTGTGACGCCGATTCCCGGGTGAAACCAAAGAAACCGGATGGGTAGCGGTCTTTGTTGTGGGTGATTTTAAGAGACGTGTCGTTGTACATCTTCTCAAACGTGGCACCGCCGGTGATCACGATGTCATCGGTATCCCAGGCGTTCACGTCGATTTCGATAGAACCGCCGCCACCGCCGCCGGTACCGGCGTCGCCTGCGTCCCCTTTGGGACCTTGAATGCCTTCAGCGCCATCCGCACCGGCGTCCCCTTTGAGGCCTTGAATACCTTGGGGGCCTTCAACGCCGTCTGCTCCGACAGCGCCGGTCAGACCCGTCTCACCGATGGGGCCTTGATCGCCTGCGTCACCCTTAGGTCCTGTGAGACCGACCGGACCCATACTACCGTCAACCCCAGCCGGGCCTTCGGGTCCGATTGATCCTACGTCCCCTTTAGGACCGACGGGTCCTGCGTCGCCTTTTAATGAGTCCACCCACGCCGATTCCACGCCGGTGTAACCCGCTTCAACCGCCAGCTCGTACGCGGATTTACCCACGGCGCCTTGTGGTCCTTGTGAACCCTCACCACCGGTGGATATGGCCGCAACCCACTCCGCCTCAGTACCCACAAAGCCACCGTCCGAGGCCACCTGATACGCCGAACGGCCGTCGGGACCCAAAGGTCCTTGAGCGCCTTCCACACCCGCCGGACCTTCAACTCCGGTGTCACCCCGATCCCCTTTCAGACCGATGGGGCCCAGCTCGCCTTGAGGCCCGATCGGCCCAACGTCGCCTTTAACGCCTTGAGGACCTGTGTTGCCCAGACTCCCGGTCAACCCAGTCGGGCCTTGATCGCCTTTAAGGCCGGTGTCGCCTTTAACGCCTTGAGGGCCTACGGCACCCAAATCGCCTTTGGGACCTAAACCGCCTGGATTACCTTGCAGTCCTTGGGGCCCGATGGAGCCGGTCTCACCGATCAGCCCGCGGGACCCCAACATGCCCTGAGGACCTTCTGGACCTGCGGCGCCGGTTTCGCCTTTAGGACCGGATTGCCCCGTGTCGCCTTGAGGCCCGACCACGCCTTGAGTGCCTTGATCGCCTTTAGCGCCGGTGTTGCCTTTGATGCCGCGCAGAGATTCCAGCCACTGGGTTTGATTGCCCACAAAGCCGTTGTCTTGGGCGACGGTGTACGCGGACTTGCCGTCGGCGCCTTTTGAAAACAACTCGCGCAAAGGAAGGCGCTTGTTGGTGCCGTCTTGAACGATTTCAACCAGCTCGCTGCCGCTAACGGGCAAACGGGCGGGGTCCATTCTAGTGATGCTCAAAGCCATGGTAGTGCTCTCTTTCTGGAAGTGTTGTATAAGGGGCGATACCGGCGCAGGCGGACTGATGCCACTCGCGCCGGTATCGCCTGGGACTCAATTACAACTTAAAACTTAGTAGAAGTACTGAACCGTTACGGTCTTGCCGTCCCACTCACCCGGTACGTCGACCGATACGGTGAACTCGGTTTCAACCGAAGTGGCCATCAAAGGCGCGTCCCACGCAGAACCGTTTCCATCCACGTAACGTACGGTAGCGAAGTTCATCACACCGGCAACACCACCGCGAGGCTTTTCAGCCAGAGTGATCTTATCGGCCGTCACAACCACCTGTTCCATCTTAGGCAGTGTGCCGCCGTCGGCTACGGCTTGTGTGGCGTAGGCTTTAACAGCCGCCACGGTAGGTGCTGCGTCGGTGGCGCTGGAAGCGCTGAGGTCTGCAACCAAGGCTGCTTTCAACACCACGTCGTCCAGATCCACTGCCGCCGTAACGCTGACCAGGTCAACCTTAACTTTGGCGGCGTCGTCAAACGCGTTGGTGTCTGCGTTGGTCTCGTACGCCGACTTGATCGCCGGGGCTGAGATCGCGTTTTCCAGAGCGTCTTGGTCGGTCAGCTTGATCCAGCTGGAGACCGGACCGCCTTCGGCTGGGATCGTGCCGGGCTTGTAGTTGGCCCATCGGCCGTCGCCGTCGTCGGTTACAAACACACGGTCGTCGACGGTCAAGCCTTCGAGCAGGTCGCGTTCGGCCATGTCCGCAACGGTGTGGTTGGTGCCCAGCGCCAGTTTGGCGGCGGTGATCGCATCTTCGATTTCAACGCTGGACAGCACTTCCAGGTTGGTGCGCGCGGCGGCTATGTCTTCGAGACTGGCCAGGTTGTCCGCTTTGGTCAGCGCAGCGCCGATGCCGGTGTCTGAAGCCAGCTTCAGTTCGTTCAGTGCCAGCACCAAGCTTTCTTTGGAAACGGTTTCCAGAGTGGTCAGGTCGCCGTCGGCTGTGCCGCGGGCCACGGCTTCATCAGAGATCGACAGGCTCAGAGCCTGCAGTTCGCTGGTCAGACCGAAGATCGTAGCTTTGTTACGCTTAATAATTGCCATTGTGGTAAAACTCCAAAGTTTAAAGTTGGTGTACTGCGTTGGTTTTATTCACACGCTAGGGGGCTTTTATCAAGTAGGTGACCGTTAAGGCACCCACCATTCCACCCAATTCCAGCATGTCCGTTTCGGGGATCACCGTAAACCACGATTCCGAAGAGTCGTCGTATGTCGGTTTCAACCCCACTACTTCAACAATGGAGCCGTCGACTAAATACGCCAAGCCCATGTCTAATACAAAATCCCCTAAGGGCACCGACGGTAACTCCACACGACCTGTCATGGGGTTCACACCCAACCACTGAGCCGTGTACAACACCACCGACCCACCGCCGTCGCTGCGAGGGGCGTCTAATTTTTGAACCAGGTTTTGGTTCAGCGTGTAAAAACTGAACGCGTCGGAGATGTTCTGTCGTTGAGCGGACACAACGGGCAACAACCCCAAGAACTCACTGGGTCTTGAGATCACACCCCGTTGACCGACCACGTAGTCCAAAGGCGGGTCCACAGCGTCGTTGTTGTTAGCCGGGTCATAGACAACCGTAAGGTCGACTTCGCCCGTCCAACTCACACGCCGTATAGCGGTGATCAAGTAACGTGTGAACGTACCAGGTTCTACCGACGCCGTGTCAAACACAAGCACATCGCCAACGGTAATGCTGTCTCCGTAAAACACCCCTTCCCGATCTTCTAGGCTCAGGGTGATGTCCCAATCGCCGTCCCCTTGGACCGCGTCAGTCAGCTCGACTACCGCCTGAAATAATAACTTTGACATAGTCAATCCTTGTGGGTTTATTGCAGAGGGGTAGTTAGACTACCCCGTGCAAGCGGCGTCTTAGACCAACTGATACTTGTAATGATAACCGCGGCTTGTCAAGGTACCCGCTTTCTGAGCTTGGTTGTAAGCCCCTTCCACCGTGTAGTTCTGGTTGGTGGTCGGTTGTTGCGTTGGTGGGTTGCCACGCGAGTACTGAACGAACGTGGGTATGACCATGTCGCCCATGAAATCATCACCCCAGTGGTCCGGCCATTGCAGGTTAAATTGGTTACCGTTGTTAAACCCTGCTCCATAGAATACGGTTACAGAATGCAGTAACAGACCGCCCGTAACATTATCCAGACGAATTGTGTCGCCAGGGCCCAGTTCTGTGCACGTCACCGCGTCCATCTCAGACTGCAATCCAAAGCCTACAGCAATGACAAAACACTCAATACCGCCGCGCGACATGTCGTAACGTTGACGTACAAACGCTCCGCCGCCACCGCCGCCTCCGGTCCCCGCATCGCCCGTATCCCCTTTAGGACCGACCGCGCCTTCGGGGCCCATGGGACCCATGGGCCCAACGGACCCGGTGTCGCCTTTCACACCCGGCGATCCGTCCGACCCAACCGGGCCTATCGGACCGGTTTCACCAATGGCGCCGTCCGCGCCGATGGGGCCGATAGGGCCTTGGTCTCCGTCAGCACCGCTAGGACCTGCAACGCCTGCGTCGCCTTGTGGGCCGACAGCCCCGTCGGTGCCCGCAGGTCCTGCGTCCCCGGCCAAACCCGGCTCGCCGTCGATTCCGGCGGGACCTTGAGCGCCTTCAGGGCCTTTGAGGGACCCAGCGTTAAACCAATCAACCCCGGTGTACGTCCACATGACGTCCCCGATCAAATAGCTGTCCCCGGCACTGACGTCCACCGCTGGAAGAGACGCTTCATCCGCCACGTTGCCCCGTATGTTCAACGGTGCGCCAACGTCGCCTTGGTCGCCTTTGGGGCCGTCCGCACCGATCGGACCTTCAGGCCCTACAGCACCCGCGTCCCCCAGAGGACCGCGTGCCCCCACCGGACCCGTCGCCCCAGTGTCGCCGGTCAAACCGGTTTCACCTTGAACGCCGGCGATGCCGTCTGCACCGATCGGGCCGTCGGCCCCATCCACACCCGGCGTACCCATCGGGCCAGTTTCACCGACCAGCCCACGCTCGCCGGTCAGACCCGTCTCACCGATGGGGCCTTGATCGCCTTTAAGGCCAATCACACCGCGCTCACCAACCAGGCCCTGAGTGCCTTGAGGGCCCATCGGGCCTTGAATCTGACCCAGGTCGTCGTAGAACTCTCCCGTCCAACCCCAGAAACGGCCGTTGATCAAGTACCCCGCGCCAAACGTGCCGGTGCTGGGCAAGTCTTCAGTGCTGGTCAGGGTTCCGATGATTTGAATGCCGGGTCCCAAATCCCCTTGGGTGCCTTGCACGCCTTCGTCGCCTTGGATGCCTTGAGGACCTTCCAAACCTGTTTCGCCTTGGATGCCTTGGTCGCCTTTAGCGCCAGTAACACCCGCATCGCCTTTAAGACCCAAATCGCCTTTGGGTCCTAAGTCGCCTTTGTCGCCTTTAGGACCCATGGGCCCGGTAGGACCCGTGGCACCGATGGAGCCTACCCCACCCGTTGGGCCTTGACCACCATCCGGCCCCATAGGTCCGAGATCGCCCCTCAACCCAGTCGGGCCTTGATCGCCTTTAAGGCCGGTGTCGCCTTTGGGGCCTTCGGGTCCGGTGGGGCCTGCGGCGCCGGATGCGCCTTGAGGACCGGTGTCGCCGACGAGGCCCGTGTCGCCTTTGGGACCTTGAACGCCCTCGTCGCCTTGAATGCCGGCCGGACCGGTGTCGCCTATAGGACCGACGGTGCCCGGAGTGCCTTGAGGGCCTTCGTCGCCTTGCGCGCCGATCAGACCTTGAGGGCCTTCAGAACCTTGAGGGCCTTGTTCGCCTTGCGCCCCGGTGGTGCCTTGCGGTCCAGTGTCGCCTTTCACACCAGTGTTGCCTTGAGGGCCTAAAATCCCTTGATCCCCTTTAGGGCCCGTTGATCCCACGTCGCCTTTGACGCCGACATCGCCCTTAGGTCCCTGAGGGCCTTCAGAACCCTGCACACCCTGTGATCCTTGAATACCCTCTGGGCCAGTTAGGCCTAAAGGACCGGCGTCGCCTTGAGGTCCCTGAGGGCCCTCAGGGCCAATCAGTTCAGACAACCAGGCTTCGGCCGTACCGGAATACCCGTACTCTACGGCGATCTCGTACGCGGATCGACCGCTGGAACCCTTAAGGCTCAGGATCCATTCGTTTTGAGTACCCACGAACCCATCGGCTACGGCTACGTCAAACGCCGAAATACCTTGAAGGCCTTTTAACGAGGACACGGGGATGCGTCGGTTGACGTAGCCGCCGTTACCGCTGCGTTGGATGACTTCGACAAACTCGTCACCTTGAATCGGACCGGCTGGGTCCATTGCTGAGATTTTCATTGGCATGAGAACACCCTGTAGGTAGGTTTGTGTTAAACGTAAAAGTCACGATGGTTGAAATACGCTCTGGTTGAGAAGCGGCATTTCCTCGGCCTTGACCGTGCAGGTTGAGAATTGGTTCATGGCGTAACTGTTGAGCTTTAAATTGAACGCGGTGTTGGGGTCGGATACAGGAGTACTGTATTGATTCTCCGCGTGATTCACCACGTAATGGCATCCTAAGATTGGGTTGATTTCATTTCTCGAAGCCGTGAACACCGAGTGACGGGGCACAACCAACGAGGCGTTTATGCCCGCCAGTGCGTTGGGGTAGGACCCCTCGCCCAGGCCGGCTTCCCAAAAACGAACCCCATTCAAAGTCATGACTTCATAACTGTCCATGACGGATAAAAGCTGAGTGTTAGACGGAACGTAATGAGTGACGTTGATCAAACGGTGGTCGATGCCGAATGGCAAACTGCTCAGCCGTAAGATCAGTTCGTATTCCAGACCATCGAAACCCAACACGGTGGGCGGCGGCGTTAATTCCCCTAAGAATTTAGGACCGTCACCTATCTCTGGGTTTTCATAACCGTCACCTCTCTCTGGGTTTTCATAACCATACCCGACAAGCGGGTGGTCTGCGTAAACATGTATGTCCAAGGTGCCTTGGTACCATACGGTTAAACGACGGTCCCCATACGGGCTGTATCCCGGCTCAAAAGTCCAGAGTTTAAACCCATAGGTGGTGCTGTACGCCATGACACAGGCGCAGTCGGCCGGGTCGGCCATGGACATTGGGTTGTGGTGCGGCACCACCGTAAAGCCCGATCCGTTATTGTGACTGGCCCTGCCAATGTAATCCCAATGCAGCCCGTCGGTGCTGCGGTGAATCCCACCGTTGCTGCTAGACCGGTAAGTGGCGTTGCCCACTTCTGTGAATGTGGCGTTTGAGAACGTGAAGTAATTACCGTAACTGGTGTCGGTTAAATCCACCGGAGTGAAAATCACCCCGTCTACAGACTGAAGACCTACCGCCGTGCCGAATTCCACTCCGGGCCTGTCGTCGCTGATGACCAGTCGAGTCCCACCGGAGGCGGTATAGGCAACCACTCGGTCGTAGTCGTCCTCGGTGCGGTGAACCACGTTCCACGCGCGGGCGAGGATGTCGTACTTAAGCACCACCAAGTTTGCTCGGGTGTCGCTGACTTTGAACTCGTGGATCATGTGATGCAACGACCCGTTAAACACCAACGCCGGTCCGGCGTAATACCCGGCAAAGTTGGTTTCCAAGATACTCAAGTCTATGTCGATTTGTTCCCAGGTGTCGCCCCCGTCGGGCGTAAACAGGATATTCCGGTTCGACCCTCCGAAAATAAACATCTGACCCCTATCGGGACCGGGGCACAACGTGCACCACGACAACACCATGGACACCACGGCTGGGTCGGCGATCCCCCGAACCGCCCAATCGTCAATAACCGAGATCCCCCACATGGGACCTGTAAACAGACGCCCTTTTGTGGTGACGGCGTACAGGTTGCCGTCGCGATCTAAAGCCACACGACTTAAGAACTCTTGATCGCCCAACAATAACTTAATGTGCTCTGTATTTTCGACCCTAGGACGTGACGGGGAGTCGGTGTGCCATAAATCGCCATCGTCACTCCACAACACCGTGCCGTGGGGGTAAGACGATATCCTGTAAGGAACCCCGGCCCTGGCGATTGGGTACACGTCAACAGGCGGGCGTTCCCCCAAAGACCTGCCACGGATGGCCTCGATCGAATCGTCTTTGCTCACGACGTCGTGGAATTGCCGAGCACCCACCTTGAGGTTAACAATTGATCGGGATGAGTAATGAACGAGCTGATCGTCAAAAGCCGCTGCTACGTTTGAGTTGAACGTCGCCTCAGTGTTAGGGTCTACAAACGACCCATCGGGGTTCCAAGTCTGTTCGGGGAGGTACTTTTTAAGACCGTTGGCCATGTACGTGTAATGGGCGTCGGTGAACAGGTGACGCTGCGTGCCGGCTGTGTGGATCACTCCGATCATACCGCCGACACCACCCGTCCCGGCCTCTCCAGCAGGGCCCGGTGGTCCCGCTGGACCGGTTTCGCCCTGTGGGCCGACAGCCCCGTCGGCACCGTCGTAACCGGCGGGGCCTTGCGGTCCTGTGTCTCCCAAAGGCCCTGTGTCCCCGACCACGCCTGACTCACCGGGTTCACCCATCATCCCTTGTGGGCCGGGTGGGCCGTCGGCGCCTGCGTCCCCTTTGGGTCCGGAGACTTGCAGTGTAAACACGTCCAATCGCCGGTTGGTGTAATTCCCGGTCTCGTCTTTTTGAATGACCTCAACGTACTCGTCCCCCTTCAGGGGACCGGCTGGGTCCAATTGTGTGATTTTCACAAGAACATACTCCACTTGTGGGGGTGAACGTGGCGGGGTCACGCTATCCGTTGGCCGTCGCGCACGTAACGGCCGTAAGCCTCGGCCATTTTAACGTCGTATTTGTTTTTGGCGTACGCCGGGCCGTTGTAGATGCGCGCGAACGTGGCCCAGTCTAGGTCTTTGATCGCCGTGTGCAATCGTCCGTCCGCTTTGATGAATCGAACGAACGCGTCCAATTGGTTCTTTTCGCTCAGGTGCATGAGGTCCACAAACTCAAACACGTCGTTGTACCCCAAATGCTGGTGGTGAAACCCCATGATTTGGAAC
>Ga0307932_1000255_pt1 | contig 21478 bp, 19 predicted proteins | sample OrgLakmetageno48_FD_201843 | JGI IMG/M metagenome (GOLD analysis project Ga0307932, IMG submission 201843) | Saline water microbial communities from Organic Lake, Antarctica - #48 | ecosystem: Environmental > Aquatic > Non-marine Saline and Alkaline > Saline | place: Antarctica: Organic Lake...
ACCAAATCGTATTGCTTCCATTTCCACGATTTGTAAATTTGCTTTTCTTATTCGGCCCAATTGTGTTCGCGGTTACGTGCATTGCTTTACTCGCACCATTCCTTACTTTGGAAACAAGATCGCCGCCGGACTTGATACCCATAAAACCTTCATGTCCCCCTGTCACGAGAGATCCATATGTTGAAAATCTTTCATTGCCGCCAGTTACAAGAGATCCATATGTCGAAAACCTTTCATTTCCTCCGGTCACAAGAGAACCATACGTGCTGAATTTCTCGGGGGGTTCGTCAATTATTTCATCGCAACAGCAGCATGAGATAATAATAAGAAGTAAAACAACTACAATAATACTAATAATAAATTGAGTATCAACCATGATTTATATATAATATTTTAAATTTTTTTTAATTTTTTATTAATTATTATCAATCTAATCTTCCGGCGGGATCTGTGGGAGTATAAACAATTCCATCCTGCTTGCTGCACAGCTTTGCAATCTCTTTGAAATAATTATCATTTTTAATAACAGTTTCTCTACTTTGAAGATGAATATAATCTAAAAATCTTAATTTTTCTGGATTGCCTTTGAACATATGTTCCAAGATTTTATATATAAAATAAGGATAATATGGTTTATTGCCCCCATTGGGATTAATTTCATCATATAATTTTACAACTTTATTAAATCGTATAGATAGAATTCTGTCTTCGCTATTTTCCAATTGTGGGGGTGGTCGTCCTCCAAAAATTTTCATCAAAAGTGGCGAATGGTCATTCAAATATGTCATATTTACCGCCGGGTCCTTTAAGATCTCTCGCATAAGTTTACAATTGATTTCATATTTTTTGTAATTGTCTCTTTTAATTACATATTCGATTTTTTTCAAATCTTTTTCATCGAATTCTTTGGTTTCTATGGCCTGAAGCCTGTCTATCCAAAATTTGTAATGCCTTGTTGTATCATATTTTGCATATTTTGATTTTTGTCCCTCCTGCGGATAAAATTGATCGTCTCTGAAAACTACTCCAATTATTGTTTTAGTTTTTCCACATTGTGGATTATCACATTGCATCTCCGATGTTTCGGGGATAACTGACATCCTTGTCCCACAATTGCAAAATTCGTAATTGCATTTTTTAAAATTCGTATTGATGCAAATCGAATCTGCTTTATCAATATACTTTGATATCTTTTCCAATTTAGCTTCTAATTCATTATTGGTTTGACTTGCTGAGTCGTCTTTGTTTAAATTGCCCTTATGCGAGATTAACATCGTATAAATATTATTATTAATTATTTTGGAAAAATCAATTAATGATTGTAAATTGATTGTTATATTTTCCCCCGAAATTAACCTATAATATTCTTTTGTATTTTTTGTTTCGTTTTTCTTTGATTCGTAATAATCGCTGAATATGGAAACGGTCGCGAGATTGTAATTGATTTCTATCTCCTTCAACTCATTGATTTTATTATCAACATTCAACAATAAGTTATTTTTCTTGATAATTTTGGACATGTCGCGAAATATCTCTTCAATTGTTGCAATTTTTTCACATATTTTTATATGAGTACCTTCTATTGTACCATACATTTTTATTGACATTAATTTATATTAAACTTTCAATATGTGTTTAATATAATTGTATAAAGTAATTTAAAAATGGCTGATATTGATGAACTAAGAGAATTATCCAACAAAATTTTCATGGATATCAATGAATGGGATAATTTAAGTGATAGCAAAAAACTTGAAATGATGGATTATATTAAACCGAGTGGGACTTCGATGGTGGACTCAAAAAAAGTGTATGCAAATATTTCAATTGCCAATTGGAAAGATATTAGATTGAAAAAGGTCCATACTACTGCATTAATTGGGTTTGTTTTTAGATTACTTGAAGAATATGACTGCTCTTATGAGCTCCATGCCGAAAAATTAAGATACAAAAAATTCTTGGAATTTAATAAGAATTTGGATAGCGAGAAAATCGAAAAAATTAAAAAAGAACATGAAGACAATCTTGAGTCTTATAAGAAATCAACAAAGGATATTATTTATAGATTTTTAAGTCGCAACTTTGAATACGATCCCGATCTACATGTGAGGAGTTCTCATGTAGATCAAGAAGATGACTCGGATAAAACACTGAGCAAGAGTGAATATATTCAAAAATTAACTTCTTTGAAAGATAAATCACAAAAGCTTGAAGAAAATTTGGAAAATAACAAAGATAAATGTGTTGATTTCTTGAAAAATGGGTTTCTACAATTGGATCAAACTAATACACAAACAAAAAAAGTAATTAAAGAAATTATTGAGCTGCTATCAAATGATATGCCAGTTGAAGATAAGCAATTAATTCTAATTAAAAAATATAAGGCTCTTGAATCAATTGAAAAAGTGGTCAAGCCGCTTGTTGGACCAATCAAAAGTGAAAATATCTTAAATGCTGTAACAATTGACCCACCTCAAGATGTATTTCATCAATTCACAAGATACCTGAATAATAATTATGAGGATATTAATGATATTTGCAATGCATTGTATACGGAAAAACCCGATATTGAATTCGGGATCACGCTGCATTCCGTCCATAAAGATCCAGAAAGTGCGCACGAATACCAAAGGCAATATGCAGATAGAATTAAGAATGATATGTACACAATTGAAAGCGGCGCAACATCTCTTCTTGGACCATTTAAGGAAAATCGTAATCGTATTAATTATTATAACAAAAATACTGAAGTAATTAAGCGAATGGCGCAGCAACTTGAGTCCGATCACCTTCTTGGTCGCGATATGATGAAGAAACAAATCAAGGTGCAGAAACAAAAGAATATTTTAGAGGCTGGTCCAGATTCAGCATTCCTTTCTGAATATGCCAAAACAATGAATAATATTAAAGAGCTTGGTGCAAAGAAAGGAACAAATAAAGAAGACAATGACAAATATGAAGAAGAAGTCGCCAAAGCCATTCGTATTAAGGAAAATTATGAAGTGCCGGATGATGCAATTCAATGTAATATGTTCAGGACCATCAATAAAGATGGGAAAGAAAAAATGTATAAATCAACTATGTATACTGCCTCCGAAGAACCTTTACATCTTCAAAAAGATTCTGAATACGCTGATAAATATCAACCAGAGAAAACCAGGACGATTATCAGTAGGAAGGGTGAGAAAAAAACAATTACAATTCCAGCTTCAGCCCCAGTTGAAACAGATGATGTTGCCTTTAATTTATAATCAAAAGAACTCCTTTGAAAACTTATTATCGCACGATATTGCTCCTTCGCGAGCTTCTATTTTTTTGCAATAATTCCACATGGCATCGCACCCAAATTTAAAATCTCTATTTAGATCCGCAGTAAATTTATAAAACTTTTTGTTCTCTCTTACGTATGCCAACTTTTGATATTTTGCAGTTGGCGTAAATGCTTGTTTCGATGCAGAATTCGCAGTTGCTTTTGCTTCTTTATCTAAGTCGTTTGAAAGTCGTCCGAAATATGCATGTGCGCACGTCGGCTCTGTGAATATTTGCACAAAAGCATTCTTTTTTAACTCGGGTTCAAGTGCCTTATCTGTATGACATGCGATAATTGTTGAAATAAAGTTCCACCTTCCCTGATAAAATAATTTTTGAATAACTGAATGAGTTTTGATCTTTTTCATTATATCAGTACAATCATCAAAAATCAAAACCAGTCGCGGATTCAAATTAATATATTTTAGTGAAAACTTTTCTTCCGCACTTAATTTAAAAGTATTTATAATGTCCATATTTTCGTTAATAAATTGCTTTTTTATTTTATGAATCAATTTCTCACATTCAAGGCGCATATCCTCATAATTGGAATTTACCACCGATTCTTGCATCCCACCTTCTTCCAATTCTTTTTTATAGTTTCGGCATTTATCATTTATGTTTTTAATAGTTGATTTTACGTGGTCTATATTTGGAATCTTGTTGAATAAATTATTAATTGTTTCCTCCTTATTCGCTCTTGTATAAACACTTCCTAAAACCTCTTGTCTTTCCCAAATATTAATTAAAATCTCGTCTGTTACCTTATAGTGTATGCAAGGCAAAGGTACTATATTTTTTGAATATGTTTCATTTGTCCTATCCATAGGTGAGAAAACAATAATTTGATCGGCGTGATCATTTAACTGCTTTAAAATATCTATGATAACGCAGCTTTTGCCACTTCTTGTTTCACCATAAATTGCTGTGGTTTTATCGAGAAAAATTTCATAATTTAATTGCAAATCCTGTATTGTATTCATTTGTTGTTATATTAATAAATATTTTTTTTATTAATAATAAAATTATTGTGTGAAATCAGCATTTATCCTCACCGGAATAATATTATCTTCAAAAGCACCTCCATTAAATTTACCATAAGTTCCACCATTGAAAACCTCGTCATATTTATCATTTGCTGCAACTTCACTCTTTTCGCTTATTAATATTTTATTATGAATAAAGAATACACTAATTAAGAACAAAAATGACCAAAATCCTGTTCTTACTGTTAATACAAGTAATGAATTATCTTCAAATGTTTCATCTTTAAAAATAATAATAATAATAATCATTATAATTAATATAATAAACATTGCTGTATATATTGGATTTTTCATAATTTTGAAAACACCCGGTGCTTTAAGTACATAATTGGAAAGTCCATTGACAGATTTGCCTATTTCCAGGGGCATTTTACTTATAATATAAAGTTTATAAATATATAAAAAAAATTATAATATTTTACTTTTATTTAAAATAAATCGAATCCCAGATCATCGTCCAATGATCCATAGTCTTCACTTCCTTGTTTTTCTTCCTCATTGTGATCACTATTCTTCTTACCATTTATTCTATTTTGAAAATTTATTCTCAAGTTCTGTCTTTGTTTTTCAAACAAAGTATCTGGATCTTCTGATTCCGATCCTGACTCAGAACTTTCATTGGATTCAATATCTTTCATCTTAAATAAATGATTATCCGAATCATTATTTATCGAATATTGAGGCGCTGGTTTATCCTCCACTTGTGGAACTTGCGGAGCCTCCACTTGTGGAACTTGCGAAACTTGCGGAGCCTCCACTTGCGGAACTTGCGAAACCTCCACTTGTGGAACTTGCGAAGCCTCCACTTGTGGAACTTGCGAAGCCTCCACTTGCGGAACTTGCGGAACTTGCGAAATGGATTTTTGTACAACTTTCGGTTTACCTCGTGGGATAATCTCATACTGCTCTGGCGCATTAGCTTGTTTAATATTTTTAATTTCCTTTTCTAAACTTTCGCTTTTTGTTATAAAAAAGTTTAATAGTTTATAACATCTATTGTAATTATCCTCAATATCAATCCTTTTCTTTTTTTCTTCAATATAAATCTTTCTTAGATTATTGAATACCGACCTGTCAATATTCCGACTTGTATCACCATAGGCAACTTTCTTGATAAATTTGGATATATAGTTTTCTCTCTGCGTAATGCAAATATCTACCACGCGATCTTGTAATAATTCAACATTTGCTATATTCATATGATCATCGATAATTTTTCTGAATGTCTTTTTTGATAATACTTCCTTTGTTAATTCAGTAACAATATTAACAATAATATCCTTTAATGCATTATCCTTATGCGTGCTTGTAAAATCCCGATAATATTCTTCGGGAATAAATTGTGATACGATCCTATCTTCAAAATCGGAGCAGATGATCACGCACCCGATTGATTTTTGATAATATTCATGCAAGTCTTTAATTACTGTCAAATATAGATCTGGTCTATTTTTGATCCCATTTATATAATTAATAACAGTGCTTCTATAAACATCAGTTATGGAAGTCATAGCATTATTTTTACTAAGGTCTCGGGAAAATAAGTAGTGGAAATTATAATATTTATCCACAAAGAATGATCCAATATTGTCAAAGACACATAATGTTTTTTTACTGTACAAATCTCTATTCATTTTATATATATATTTATAATAATTTTAATTTAAATTCATTTTTCAATTAAAAATTAATTTTGTTTTTGTAGATAAATAAATTAATTTTAACTATCAAATGCCTCTCTTTGGCTTTCATCGCGCTGCATATGACGCGTCATGTATTTATTTCCTAATCCACCAGTTAATCTTTCTTTTGTATCAAAGTTATGATATTTCATGTTCGCATCCTGATCATAAATGTTTGGATTACGATAATTGTCATGATTTAGTGCTCTATTTTGAGTATTCTTAGACATCGATGCGAAATTTTCGCCAGAAATATCATTCTTCCTATGTTTACTATTTGCGAATAATTGTTTATAATTTACTGTTTTTAAACTATTGTCGCGAGTTTGCTCCTCTTTTTGCTGAAGTTTCATTCCGGTCACCATCTCGCTCTTTGAATTTTTACCAAATTGTGTTATTTTATCTCTAATTTCAGGAGCATTGGAATCCATAATAATACTATCTGCATTTTTCCTTGTGTTTCCATTCTTAACGGATTTATAAACATTAATTGCATTAAGGTAATGGTGCGATGGAACACTATGATTATATTGGACACTGCGTGCAACATGATCCATAATTGCAGGAGTTTTATTTTTTCCAAATCTTGTTATGTTTTGCGTAGATAGATCTGCATCATACGTAATCGACCTCAAGATTAAGTTCAAGTCCCTCGCATATGGTTCGGATTTTTTAGCAACTGTGTTTGCAGACTCGTCGTAATCCATGTCCGATTTATCAACATTCTCCATGCATTGCTTCTTAATATTAATAAGATCCTTCATCAAAATACCCATGGCCTTATATGATTTTGTCTTATCGGCCGTGGAGAAATTTGCATCGGTCCCATCAATTTCGTTCTTTACCAAATTAAATGAATTCTTTTGCTTGTTCCGACGCAAATGCGTATAATCCGCTGTTTGCATATGTTGTTCATTACAATTTTTCCTATACGAGCTCGAGTCCCTAATAATTTCCTTACAAACTATGTTTGCCCTTCTTTGTGGATTCAATGCATAGTCTTTAATCATATCGGAATAACTTTCGGTTCTGATTTGTTTTGGAATTCGCGACTTATGCGCAAATTCACGTCTCATCCCCTCACGCCGCCCATCCAATTGCCTATCAAAGATCTTTAACTTATTTCTCAATGTTCTATGAACCGTTTGGTTGTCTTGCATTGCTTGAAATTCAGATCGCCCGCCACCCGTAACATGATTTGATGAATCTGCAGTAAAGTTATGGAATCTGTGCCTTGACATATGTTGTTTTTTTAATTCCTTAAGATCCGGAGCTGTATTTATACCACGCGGGTCATGATCTTCTGGACCACCAAATCCATAAAATTGTTCGGGTCTATAAACAAATTCTTGTTTGCCCCTATGTCCATTGTATTGCATATTTAATTTTCCATAATTTCGTCGACCATTTCCGGCTTCTTCGTATTCAAATTTGTTTTTATCAGGAGCGCCCCAATCTGTTATTTGCATTCTTGCAAAGTCATCATAAGCGCCTTCACTTTCCAAATTTGTTTCTTCAAATTTTTCCATCAACATGGATGATGGCATGTCACCATATGGCATAGCACCATCAATATTATATTCTGGTACAGATTTAGTTGTTTTTCCCAAATCATAATTCATTGTTCTAATGATTTATATTAATATGATACATTTTTTTTATATTTTAAATTCCAATTAATCCTAAACCGAATGAAGTGAGCTTTTGCCCAACAAAAGTTATGATTAGTGCTTGAATTATATATCCCGCAAAGGCAGACTTGCCCCAACTTACATCAAAAATAAGGGCTGAAACAAACATAATAGTTAAGAAAATAATTAATTGGGGAATCCAAAATATAGGTACAACTGGTACAAATCCGGCAAATGCAGTATATGCGTAGGTACCAGCAGTTTTCGCACTTTGATAACCAGCCTCTCCCATTACAGATCTCGCAGTACCAGAGGCCATTCTTGCCGCATGCAAAGGAGATCCACCAAATAACATTGTTAATAACTTTATATATTAAGCATATAATAATATTAAAAAATATTTATTATATTAAAAACAAATATTGTACTTAATAAAAATGACCTCTTGCAAGCTTATTGTTGATACTCGTGAAAGAAATGTCACCCGTCACAGTACGGAATGGTGTGATATAAATTATGAAATAAAACAAATAACAGTCGGGGATTATATTGTTTTAGATCCCAACAATAATATTATGGCGGTTATAGAAAGAAAATCATTGGATGATTTTGGCGCCTCGATTATTGACGGTAGGACGCAAAATAAAGATAAATTAATTGAGTTAAGGGAAAAAACAAATTGTAGAATTATTTACATAATTGAAGGTCCAGAATATCCAAAACTGCATCAAATATTTGGGAGAGTAAAATATAAAGCAATTCAAAGCAGCATTTTTCATCTTATGATTAATGATGGGGTATCTGTAATAAATACTAAATCTACACTTCATACAGCGATAACTCTACATTCTTTTATTAAATCTATGGAAACCTTGATTATTAAAAATAAAAAAGTGTGCGAAATTCCTGATAATACACATGTTGATAATACACATGTTGATAATACACATGTTGATAATACACATGTTGATAATACACATGTTGATAATACACATGTAATTGGAAGCTCGCAAAATATTGAAAATGCAATAAATGAAAAGAATTCGGTCGATCTTATATCAAAGAAATTTGTCAAATCGGACAATGAAATTCTGCGCGAAATGTGGTCTAAATTCAGCAATATTACTATCCAAAGTTCGGATGAGTATAGTAAGTATTTTACATTGGCTGATATTATTTATAAAAGAAAACCCCTCGATGATTTTAAACTTTCTTCGGGCAAATTAATAAGACCAAAGATTAAAAATATACTTTCAAAATCTATTGATATACCTGTACAAATTAAAATCTTGTCGTCCGTTCCTTTAGTTTCCAAAAACACAGCCACTGCTATAATTAATTTACATACTCTTGAAGATCTATTGAAAATGGAGAATATAAGCGAAATATACATTAATAACAGAAAATTAGGTAAAGCAAAAGAGATCAATATTAAAAAATATTTCAATATAAATCTATCATAATTGCGATTATTAAATCATTAAAATTTTTTTGCGCATATAATATAGTAAAATGTCGTGTTTATGGTTCAAATCAAAAGATAAGAATTATTCATCAATGGATGATCATGAAATAAATAAAACTATTGATGAATTTTTGTACAATGTAAGGCCATTGGATCTTTTGGTATTTAAGAGCGGTGATAATGTGTCAAAATTAATTAGATATTTACAAAAAATTAAGACTGGGTCAGGAAGCATTTCACATACAGAACTTGCAATCTCAAAGAGATATTGTCCGGAAATTAGAACATTAGAGAAAAATCCTAATTTAGATAAATTATATAGTTGGGGATCAACTATGTCCGGTCCCCTGAATGATGGTGTGTATAATGCGGAAACAGGTGAGTCTGCATTTGGGGTGCAAATCAGGTCATTAAAAGAACTTGCGCGAAGTTATTTAGAGAATAAAGGTGCTAATATTGGAGTATGTAAGTTGCTCATTAATCCAATTGATTTTAATTATGGTTATCCTCTTTACGAGAATATTACATATGAAAACTCAGAAGAAAGTGCGCAAAATGAATTTGATAATAGGATCAAAAAATTAAAGTCGGATTTATCCAAAACTTATTTAAAATACTATAATGTGAACTATGATGCTAATTTATTATCATTATTTGCGTCTATTTTTCCAAAATTAAGGATTTTTAGAAATAAAACAGAAATAATGATTGGAAAATTCACAAATATAAATAAATGGATTTTTTGTAGTCAATTAGTATGTTTGATATATAAGGAAATAGGAATTATCGATTATTATGTGGACGACAGAAATGTATTGCCTGTCGACTTTCTTGGATTTGAGGCAGATAAGGATGGTATTTCAGATCCAATTTGTAATACAAATCCACAATGGATTAAATAAAAATTGAAATGTATATTATTAAATCAAAGTACCTCGTTGCAATGGGATTTAACGAAGAACACTTTATGGATAGCATTAAGCACTTGTCCACAAGTGACCAAAATATATCCCATGTAATCTACGTGGAAAAAATCATTGCCATGAAATTTTATTTAACTCATGATCCAAAGCTATACATGAATATGCTGATTTTATTTCCGCATTTGGCGGATCTGCAAAATGATAAGGTAGTGGATGTAAAAATAATAAATCTTCTGACTCTTGTGAATTTTACAATCTCGAAATATTACATTAGAATGTACTGCATTGTAAATGATCCGGAAATCGAGAAATATTTATATTCAATGGATAAAATAGAATACTCGCCATACTTGGAGATTATTGAGTACATTGGTGTTATTTCGAATGATTACACCTGCATTATTAAACCAAATTATGAAGAAATTAAGAAATTGTTGAATTATTTCATTGAATTTATCGACATAACAAATATTGTGAATAATCATGAGCTAAATAACTCATTCAAAAATATGATGTTTTAATCTAAACCATAACCCTTCACATTTATTTCAAAATCATCCGAATCCTCCATGTCATAATTTTCCTCCACATCAAATGGCGTACCAGTCGTCCCATAATTTTCATCATTTTCCTCACTCATCTGCTGGTATTTATCTTTTTCATCGACTGTATCGTAATTTTGATCATAGTCGGATTTAGTTTTTTTCCCATATAAGATCGACATGTTAAACTGTCCGGGCTTTGATCTCAATTCTTCGGATCTAATAATTTTATTTATAAAATATTCTACAAAATGCTTTCTTAATTTTTCAGTTTCCTTATTTGAATCTTCATAAATTATAAGGCACATTTCACAGAATTTCTCAATGCAGAATGCAACTATTTCACGCGGTTTTTTAGTTTTTTTGAATGATTTTAATCTTTGACCATAATCCTTATAAATATCTGGGAGCTTTTCCGGCAAGGATGATAACTTGTATTTCTCAAAGCCAGAATCATCAATTAATTGTGACAAATACAATGGAGATTTTGTTAATTTATGAAAATATTTGAGGCGGTTATAATCAATTATAAGATTTTTAATATGACTTTCTATCACAAAAATCCTGGTATCGTATCTGGAAGATGCTTCTTGAGGTGTGTAAACCCCATTTTGCACCAACGCATAATCTTGTTTCTCAACAGCCCCCAATGCCTGTATAATTCTTTGATTTATTTTTAACTTTGTACTTAAATTCAATAGTATATTGAAGTTAGAGCTCCAATTTTCATACTCTTTTGTAAAGTCCTTTTCTATTTTTTTTTCTGTTATCTCCGCGGGTTGTGCAATACTTACTTCCTTTTCTTTTTTATAAACTTCTTTAAATTCCTGAAAATATTTGAGTTTTTCATTTGATTTATTTTCGAGAGATTTGTCAATATTGCATTTTTTACATTTCAACTCCTTTAGCTCATGCAACCCTCCTTTTGGGCACCTGTAATCATAAAATTTAAAAAAGTTATTAATAGTGTGGTTATAAGAAATAGTTTCCTTGATCTTTTTATCTGACAATGTATGAGTCTCGGACCATAAAATTCCACATATGCTACATTTTTTATTATTAAATTTAATATGTTTAGATTTCATCATATTCTCTACCAAATCTTTTTTGGAATATTCTTCACGCGATTCTCCCTTATCTAGTATAAATTTCCACTGATGTCTTTTCCCATTTTCATCAAAGATTCTTCCTAGTTTTGTATCTTTGGGAACAAATCTTCTATTTCCCGTACTTGTCGCATAAGTATAATTTTGCATTTTATAAACAGATAATATTTCGGTCAGAACTTCCTCATTATTTCGAGCATCATTATATGCTTTTCGCAAACTTTTAAATTCCTCAGTAAAGTCGACAATCATTTCCACATCGTAACTTTTAAGATCAACATAGATTGGTTTCATATGAAGATTCTCTTCTATCTTTTTGAAAAACTCTATAAATGATCGTGCAATATATCCCTTTTGTATTTTTTGTATTTCTTTTTTGTCAATATTGATATCATGTTCTTTCTTTGATAAATTATCAAAAGGAGCAGTGTCGAAAACCTTTGGAACTTTCACATTTTCAAAAATATCTTCCACCTTCTCGCTCTTTGATAAATTAAATCCAATAATTGATTCAACATCCTTTGAATTATTATAAGAAATGTTGTAATTATTTAATTGATGCATTGAAAATATGTATTTAAATACAGGATCAATAAGCAAAATATCAATAATATCAATAGTGATCGACGCGGATGGAATCGGCTTATATGTAATGCTTTTATATGCATCAATTAATTTATTTTGAATTGTTGTAATAGAAATTCCCGAGATTTCTCTTATGATAACATTCTTCGCCATATTAATTGTTTCTATAGAGTGCCGAATGTAATCTACAAGAATATTTTTCTTATTTTTTTGAATAAAATTCTTGAAGCTTATTGATTTACTGCGCAGGATTATATGAATAATATATGCAAACCCATATATAGATATGAACAGGCGCTTCTTCGCCTTTATTTCCTCTGCAGTATTTGTTTTTGACTTTAAAATCTGCTTTTCCAATTCATAAATAAAAGGGTAGATCGCATCTCGAATTCCTGTGATAAGTTTTGATGTGTTTACGACTGTGGAAAATTGTAAAAATCGCATAAGTGATGCGACCTCGCTCCAAATGAAAATCTTCAGTTCTTCATCCATTGTTGAAATTGAATCCCTTGTACTTTCCACATTGTCATAATTCTCAGTGGTTGAAATTACCTCTCCGCAGATTTTGCAATTGGTTTCAAACTTCGAATTTGTTGCAGTGTATTTATTTAATTTTATCTTTATATCATTTTGCGATTTTCCCTGCAAATCCATCTCGGTTATATCGCGAACATGTGGGCACATAATATCGAATGAGCAGTTATTGCATTTTATCATATCGGAACCATCTTTTTGTACAAAGAACTTTTTTAATTCATTGTAGTACTTTTTTGTATTAATCAATTGCTGTGATTTTCTAAATCTCTTATACAAGTTTACATGTGCGCATTTATTGTTTATCACTTCTTCCACATATTTACGTTCGCGCTCGAATTCATACTTTATTGGCTCTTTCTCATTTGGTTTTAACAAAGATAAAACCCCAACAACTGAATTTAACGAGGGTTTTTTCACAATTGATTTATTTATTTCATCGACTCTTTTGCTTCCATATTTTCTTTCTATAATTATCAAATAAGAATTTACATTTATTTGCTCATTTATTTTTTTGTTATAAATGTCTTTAATAAATTTCTTTTTCTTTTCATTGATATTATATTTACTTATACTACTGACTGCTATTTTTGCATCCTTGCCTCGAATAAGTATATTGTAATAAATGTCATCCAGGTTTTTTTGAAAAAGATCGAAAATAAAAGCAGTATCATCCACCAATGAAAATCTCCCGGGCTGAAGTGTTTCCATAAACTTTATAATTGTCTGATCGCGTTTTCCTGTTTTGTCTTTTTTTGAAACATAATCGACTTTTTTACCCACAGTATAGCTTTTAATAAGCTGTGGTTTCGGGCCAGATATCTTTTTTACTGCATTATATAACTGCGCAGCGATATAATGTGCTGAATATAATCTATAATAATTATCTAAATTATAAAAATAATCAAAGATCCAATTCAATTTCTCAGTCACAATTTTTTCACCTTCATCAAGTGAAATTACTAATGAGGATTTAACACCTTCTCCCGCGATATTGATTTCATAGTTTGGCGTATGAAAATAACCATCGCGGGATTTTGCCGCGTCTTTATAAGAAAAATTGCCCAAAGATATTGAGTTTCCTATCAATGGATTTTTTTGCCTAAATGTTTTATTTTTATATATTGGATCCATTGATATTGGAGTCAATAATAATTTTGAAATTATTATTTCCTCATTCGGCGGTACATAATAATCAGACCCATCTTCTATAATAGTTCTGATTATGGTATCAAATCTGACCTTAATAGTTTTTATTTCCTTTTTTTCTATTTTCTTTGTGCGACTTGCCATAAATTTACTTTCTTTTTTTGTAAATGCTTTTTTGATGATTGGAATAACTGTATAATTTAATTCATTTTCATTTGATAGTTGAATTATTTTTCTTATAAGCAATTCCTTGATTGTTGGGCGGGTAAACAAATTCGCATGATTGATTATTTCCTCTTGTTGTTCTATAAAAAGAGTTATTTCATATTCGGATATATCAGAACTTTCTTTTTGAATTTGTTCAAAAATAAGTTTTCTTTCTTCCAATGTCAAATTCTCAAAATCTAAAAATGAATCATTTTCAGTAATAACTTTTATTTCAGTCATGTTTGGATTTTTTATTAAATAAAATATTACTTATATGTAATTTATATAATAGCTATTATTTTATTTAATAAAAAATTACATATGAATTTCCATATAAATATTTATTTATATACTTATACAAATAGATAAAAGCAATCAATAGATTAAACAATGTCTAATATTTTCGATTTGGTTGATACTATGAAGGACAAGTCCTTTGGCATGTCTGATCACGACACCTTGAAACTGTTAGCAAGTGTGATCGGGCCGAATATTAAATATTCTTATGAGATTGAAAATGATTTTATCCATGTGGATTATCCCGATTCAGCTGCAACTGAACAAGATGAGGGACATGAATCAGATGAAACACAGGAAGAAAAGAAGCAATGTAACGAATCTAAAATCAAAAGATATGTACTAACTTCCAACAGACTTAAGGCGGATTTTTCTAATGTACTTGTGCGACAATGCAATGGAGTCGTGCTTGATTCTGAATGGAATATTATTAGCTTGCCTCCACCAATGTTTTGTCCCAAATTCAAGTATAATAAAATCAACAAGACTCTTGGTGATTATCATATTTACAAGATCAAGGATGGAACTACTATTACATTGTATTATTTTAACAATAAATGGTCCATGTCGACAACAAATGGATATGATGTATCCGATTTCAAATGGATTGGTGACAAAACATACATGGAGCATTTCTCCACATTAATGGAGAAATATGATGGATTTACATTTGATTCTTTAGATAGAAATCTATCATATACCTTTGGATTTAGGGTAAATGATTTTCATCCATTTGGGGAAAGTGAAGGTATTTGGTTCATTAGAAGTTTTGATACAGTCATGAAAGAAATTTCCAATAATTTCCTTATTAATGGTAAAAAAGTTATTCAAGTACAAGAAATGGAAAATTACAATATTAATAAAAAAACATTCAATTGGCTCATGAACAACAACAGAGAGGCAATGAATAATTACTTGGAAAGCAAAACAAATAAGAATCCATTCATTCATTATGGGTATGTTCTTAGATCCAAAACTCAAGAGAATCCGGATATTGTTTTGGAAAGCGAATTATTGAAATTTATTAGAAAATGCGTTTATAATATCCCGAGGTTGAGCTTCATAACACATGAAAATAGATTGAGTTATATTATTCTGAGAGAGTTTCTTTCTACAAAAACTAGACAGGATTTCATTGCTGTATTTTCGCCAAAGTTCGACGCAGAATTTACAAAACTAAGAAGCCGTTTCGATACTGTAGTTGAAGATCTTATTAAAATACTATCAATGAAAGGCTATAGAAATGATGTATTCAAAATGGATACGCCTTATAATGAAATACTCACCGCATTATGTACATCAATTGAAAGTAATACAAAATTGTTCCCATTTGATCAAAACATCAGTAGTATTATCACAGACCACATTATTACTACTAAATTTATCAATCTGTATTTCCCGCTTCTTACAAAAAACTTCGAGTAAAAATATTAATTTAAAATTAATAATAAATTTAATTATATATTATATAATCATGTGTGACGACGACCGTAATGACAAGTGTTTAAGACATTTCCAATCTAGATCCATGGAATCGGATCATAAGCTAAAGCAATCATGCGCTGCCGGAGCTGGTAATAAAAACATCAACTTATTTGTTGTTTATGATCAGCAATTGGATCGGCGTCTTAATCAAATTGACGCCGCGCCATGGAATCATGTTGGCGTAAGTGGTACTCCAATGCCAACTGCCAATAAGCTCGGCCATAATTGCATGCGTGATTCATTTTACTGAAAAATAAAGAAAAAAAATAAATTAATTTAAAATCATTTAATTGATTTTTTTAAAATAGTCTCGAGATCATCAATGCGCTTGGTCAAGTCGCTATTTTTTTTCTCAAGTTCATTAATTTTTGTTTTCTTTTCAAGAAGCGACGAGTTTATAGAATAAATTTCTATAAAGGAATCGCGCGGAAATTTCTTCCAAATAATTTCAATGTCGTCAAAAGCGATTGGCCAAGAAATATATCCTGGATCATTCCTTTTTCCTCCAATTTTTGTTTCCAAAAATATAAATTTCTTATTGTCCTTGCTGTAATGATTTCTTACGAAGCCGCCCGGTTTAAATCTCTTCCCATATGGAAGATTATTTTCGCCAGGTTTCTTTAAATATCTAATATGTGAATTAGCTGGAATGTATTCCCAAAGAGCTAGATCTAACTTGAAATAGCCTCCAGATACTAATTCTTTAATTTCATCCGTCGTATAATCCTTTCCTGCGTAAGAGCCGGTCTTACTTGATAATGAGTACTCCATTTTAATAATTGGAGTTAAATCTTTAAATTACTTTTCAATTAATCTGTGGATCCACTGCCAGAAGCAAACATATCTTCAAGACTATCATTTTTCATTTTTATATATATATATGTATAGTTATACCAGGGAAGGAATAACTATATAATGCAAATTCAATTTTTTTTTAAATATTATTAATAATATAATTATATTTAAAAATGGTTGTAACAAAAAGGGATATTGAATTATATGAATATTATAAAGATAAATATTATGAAAAATTAAATATTGATAAAATGGAACCTATAAATAAAAATTATTTATTAGAAAATTTAAATCCATCGTTATCAATATTAAAAAGAATATTGATAAACATGAAAGGAATTAAAACCTCAATTTGTGTGAATAAAACAACAAGCACAACTTCGTGTTTTAAATTTAGTTTTGATGGAACAAGTTCAATCTACGCATACTTATATTCCACCAATGACCACAAGTATGTTTGTACGGGAAGCACTTTTAATTCACAAGATGGTGAATATAGAGGCCGTCTTATTCCATATGAGCAATTTAATTCAATATTTAAATTATATGGCGAAATCTTCGAGCCAATAGAAGCAATGATATTGAATAAGATTGAAGAAAAAGAAATTATTTTATATGTGGATTTTTATTATCCTTTGAATAAAATAGATAAAAAGAATCATGAAGAATCTATTAATAATCTTAGATTGCCTATTAAATTATATATATTATGTTGGTTTTGTGATTACTTTGCCATACATAACAAAATCATGGAAAATCATATTAATCCAGCATATCAATATATAATTTATCAATTAAGGGATTTACATGTTTATGAAGAAGTAATGAAATCAATTGGTGAAGATAAATATAAAAAAATTATTAAAATAATTAAAACAATTAGTTTCATAAATGCGGAAGGAAATATACATTATAACGTTCAATGCGGTCAAAAATTATTTCCCATCACAGTTTATGAAATGTTAAAAATAAATGATATTAATTTTGCAGTGTGGAAAGAATTATATATTAATAATATGGTATTCAATCTAACATTGAATTTTATATGCCCGGCTTTTCCAATGATAAATAATTATTCATATATTCATAACTCCCATGGTGGATTATATGATAATTTACCTATGCACAATAAATATAATAACTCATCCATTGCCGCGGAAATATCTTCGCAGCTCAGAAGAGCCGATGCCTTTAATTATGTAAATAAAGATAGGAAAAAAGGTACAATTAATAATAAATTTACAAAGTTATCAAAGAGTATTCAAAAATCAATGATTCATTTGGACTCGGAATTAAAATTAACCAACTTTAGCATATGTGTTACAAGCGAGTATGTTGGAAGAACTTGGAGAGATATACCAAATTTAACTTATGGATTAAATAGGAAACTATATTATACACTATTTTCAGACATTGATCACTTTTCTAAAATATTATTCGAATATTATTATGCTTTTTACTGCATGAATTCCAAAACCGGTGTTATGCATGGTGATTTGCATTTGAATAATGTGACACTTTACTCCTTAATTGATGAAAAAAATATAAGTAATGTAAAATCGCCACATGTAGTTTATCATATTAATGGTGATTATTATGTATTACCTTATTTAAGCATATTCAGTATGGTGATTGATTACTCTCGCGCAATCGTGGGAGATTATAACAAAATAGAAAGCGAATTTTCAAAACCATATGCCGAGAATTTTTTTAAACTTCAAAGGACAAAAATTTTATTATTAATACACCATTACTTTCCTGATATTATTGACAAATATAAAGACAAGATAGAAAGTTTATTATTAGCAGTTCCGTTTCTTATGTTTAAAATCTTATCGGTTCTTGATTCATTTATATTAATGACCAATTTTATTGCATTAATGAAAATCGACGAGCTTTTTACCTCGGGAAAAATTCCATTATCGCCAAAAATCATTCCAATGCTGGAGAAGCTGGCCGATAAATCAAAGAATAATTTTATTATAAATTTGCTGGATTTGATTAAGGGTAAAATCAAAAACAATGATGATATTGAATGGGGGAATTATAAGATTCTTAAGGAAGAATTTAGTAAATATAAATTAAATGATCTAACTAAATGCAAGGGCAAAACATTGGTGGATTTATTTAACTACAATTCACCCATAACAGATAAGATAGAAAGTTATGATACATATGGGCCATTATTAACCTTGGAAAAGGACATAGAAATGGAAAAGAAATATAATGAGGATGTTAACAGCAAAAAAGTGAAAAACTTTTTATTAAAGAACTTTGACGATGAAGTTGATAAATTAAATGAGGAATACAAATATGAAGAAAAGGATTTATTAGGATATGAATCGTGGATGTTACTTTAAATATGAATTAAAAAAATAAAACTATAATAGTATGTGAAAATGACAAAGTCTGCAAGGAAATCACAGGCAAACCCCGCATCTGCAAAACCCGCATCTGCAAAACCCGCATCTGCAAAACCCGCATCTACCAATAAAAAACGAGGTGGGGCAAGTGCGGAATTAGATTCGATCGATACTGTTATTAACAAATATAAGGAATATGAGTGGGAAACACTTAAGATCGATAGCAATACCATGAATGATATTATTGCAAAAAAAGGCGATAAGATGCATTTTATCATCGTGCAAGAAAACTCAACATACGATGATCCAAAATTCCACGGGTTGCAAAAAAACAATTTCGTGCAAAATGCCATGTCCAACTCAGCGGTGCCGATTATTGCTTATATTAAGAAAACTAAATCAAGAAATACAGGCGAAATTAAAAACACAATTACATTCACAGATGTAAATCTAAATACAAAGGTAATTATTGGCAAAAATAAAAAAAATTGAAAGTAAAAACTTCAATTTTTTCTTAACAGTTTCTCACTTGCGAGAACGCTTTCCTCTTTTATTTGTATGGAACGTAAAGTTACCCATTTCTTCTTTCGAAAATCCTTCATTCCGTATATTCGGTATAGGCAGTCGCATAGACTACTTTGCACCTGCAGGTGCAGATGCAAGTGCAGATGCATATGCACCTGCCGATGCAGATGCAGGTGCCGATGCCAATTCCTCTTCTATTTCTTCATGCCCCGGGCAAAATAATTCGTCCTCAAACGTGGGAGCCATGCATTTAAATTTGGATCCATTGATAACGACGAATCCGTCGCAGATTCCATCTCGATGGAATCTTTTGTGCATTTTGCCAGTTAAGGCGCGCACTTGTGGCTGCATCCTAACAGGTGCAGGTGCAGGTGCGGATGCGCGTATTTTGAGCTGCTGAGACGCAGCTGCAAATCGTTCACTTAAATTTTTATTTTCGCATCTGAGTGAATTAATGCGGTTACCATCTTCGAGATTCTTATTTTTGAAAGTTTCTAAAATTTCCTCGATATAACCTGCATATAACCTAATATGCCCTCTCTTGATGTGTTCAAGTTCGTCTGGACGTAAAGAGTCTCCTCCAGCATCCCGCATTTTTATGCAAATCTTGCAGTAACCAGTGCATTGGTTCTTAAGAGATGAAGTCGCCATTACTCAGGTTGAATCAAGTAGTAGTTTAATTAAGAGACGAAGATTTCAATTTTTTTTTATATATTAGAAAATTGAATATATATATCTAAATAAATAAAATGCCTATCAAATTCTGTGATGAGTGCTTTTCTATTATGGACAAAATAACCTCTATAAGCGGAGAAATCATATTTATATGCAGGTGCGGTAAGTCCATAAAGGGGAATGATGATGATACATTATTTGCAGAAGGATCGATTGAAAATACAGAAAGTAATTTAAAGCATGAGGTTTTCATTGAAAACTCGTCATACGATTCAGCAAAAAATATAGTCCTCAAGGATTGCCTCAGCTGCGGTCTAAATTATCTTACTAAAATCAGGATTGGTATAAATGAAACTACAATTTATACATGCATTTGCGGATTTAGGTCCACGCATGAGGAATACAAAAAGAAAAAAAAGTAGCTGATTTAATTTAATAATTATCATTATAATTTACAGAAAATACCATTTCTTTTGGATCCCAAAATTCATAGTATTCGTGGCTCACACCCTTAACTATTTTTTTTCCAACATATCTTCTTAAAATAAGCGGAGTCATTCGCATCATAAGTTCTCTTTTGGCCATCTTGATTGGATCATCAAGGCCAGTAATATCTACCATGCAATTATTATAATCCTTTATTTGCGTTGCTCTAATTGAAATAATTTCAGCCATTTCGAATCTATTCAAGATATTGGAAAACTTTTTATCTTCTTCTTTAATAATAATTATTTCTTTGCTAAATTTTGTTAATTCGGACTTATATCCAACATCAATCACATCACCTTCTTCATTATCTTCTTCCCACTCGCTCTCAGATTCGCTCACAATATTCAGCTCATCCGATGTTTTTTCATTCTCATCTTCTTGTTCTGATAAGTCATATTCAGTATCGCTCATAATTACTAATTAAATATAACAAACAAATATATAAAAGGAAATATGTTTTATGATACAGCAAATTCAATTTTAAATGCTGTGAAAATCACATGTAAAACAACTGTAATTTTTCTTGCGGATTTGTATATAGATTTTCTTTGCTTTATGAATATTATTTACAAGTTTATTGCTATTAAATACATTAAGCTTTATCCAAATGTAGAAAAATATAGAATGATCTATGCATACGTAGACGAAACACATCACCCATACATGGTAA
>Ga0307932_1000256_pt1 | contig 21443 bp, 23 predicted proteins | sample OrgLakmetageno48_FD_201843 | JGI IMG/M metagenome (GOLD analysis project Ga0307932, IMG submission 201843) | Saline water microbial communities from Organic Lake, Antarctica - #48 | ecosystem: Environmental > Aquatic > Non-marine Saline and Alkaline > Saline | place: Antarctica: Organic Lake...
AGTCTTTTTGAACCAACTTAATAAAACTATTTTTTTAGTTTTTTGCATTTCTGCTTATTTTCTATTTTTTCTTAAATTTTAATTATATTTTAACCTATTTTTTAATTTGGTGCAAATTTAAATTAACTAATATTCTTTTGTTGTTATTTAATCCTTTAAGTCAATAAAGCTATTCAAACAAAACTACTTATTTGTTGTTTGGTTATTAATAAAGAGCTTCAGGTTTATAGATAATAATTATGAAAAAACTTGACTTACTTCTTTTTTGTTGCTTAAATTAAAAATAAAGAAGTTCTTTAAATTTTCATAGAAAAGGAGGGTTTATGGAATGGGAAAGTGAGACGATTAAGCGACACTTCGAAGAAATCGGCTATCGTTATAACAATGTTACTCTGGAAAATGCAGTAGCGTGTGTAATTGAAGCACGCTGTTGTTTTCCAGATATAGATATCAAAGCCATTGTTGAAGGACTTTATCCAAAAGACGATATCGTTCCGTCACCCAGTTAAGGAGAGTCCAATGTGTCAAATAACCAAAATAAAAACCCTGAACCTTTGGAAAAACAAAAAATTAAAGTCTTTGGCGAAAATTTGTCAAAGACTTTGTTTTTTTAAGTTATAATATTTTTTTCATCTAAAACTTTTTGTAATTTAATGATTATTGGTTAATTCAAAATAGTATCATTTCAATCATTTTTATTAGACATATTGATAATTTATTTTTAAATTTGGTTTTATTTTACCTTTTTTTAAAATTTTAAGCAAGGAGTTTTTCTGCTGATAATTTCTTTTTGTTTAAACAAAAAATAGGTTTCCAATCTCGTGCTTTTTCGCTTATACAAAGCTCCTAACCACTTATTTAAAATAACTTTTAATCCTTTAAAGATCTCAAATTTCAATTTTTAAATTTTAAATTTTGGTGCTTATTTGGAATTTGGAATTTATAATTTGGAGCTTAACTAAATATTCAAACAACCTAATTCATCTTACTATGTTTGGAAATATTTAAAAGAATTCCCACTCCTACTAGAGTAAAGACCAGAGAAGTTGATCCATAACTGATGAAAGGGAGGGTTATTCCTGTTAATGGCATTAGTTTTAAAATTGACATTATATTCACTAAAGCTTGAAAAGTAATCCAAGAAGTAATCCCCACTGCTACCAATTTTCCAAAATCGTCTGGTGCATAGCGAGCAATTTTATAGCCTCTCAAAGCAAACGCTATAAAAAACAAAACTAGAATAGAAGCCCCTACCATTCCTAACTCTTCCGAAATAATAGCAAAAATACTGTCTCCCGCTGGCTCTGGAAGGTAGTTGAATTTTTGTCGACTGTGACCTAAACCCAAACCGAAAATTCCGCCTGAACCAACGGCTAATAATGCCTGATTTATTTGATAACTTATTCCTTGAGGATCAATACTGGGATTTAAAAAAGCCGTCAAGCGACTCATTCTATAAGGTTCCAATTTTATTAATATCCCCAAAAAAGCCACTCCTCCTAACAAAATACCTGCAATATATTTCAATGGTGCTCCAGAAACATAGAGCATTATCAAAGAAATCATCACAATCACTCCCAAAGTTCCAATATCAGGCTGACTAATAATTAAAAAGGCTACTACTCCTAAAATTATCAGAAACGGCACCAAACCTTCTTTTAAATCTTTAATTTTTGAACCTTTGCTTTTAAGCCAAGCAGCTAAATAGATAATCATACTAATTTTGGCTATTTCCGTAGGCTGAAAACTAATCGGCCCTAATTCTATCCAACGGCTAGCTCCTTGATAATTAGCTCCCACGCCAGAAATTAAAACCAAAACCAATAGAAACAAAGTAACCCCCAGCAAAGGTAAGGCAATTTTCTCCCAAAATTTATAATTAATTTTGGAAACCAAATACATCGCTGGCAAACCAATTATTATTCCATAAAGAAAATGTATTTTAAAAAGATGATACTCATCACCAAATCTAATTTGAGAAAAAATTACACCTGCTGAAGAAATCATCACCAAACCAAAAACCAACAATATTAATACTACTGATAAAATAAATGGATCTGGTTTTTGTTTTTGTTTTTGTTTCAAGAAATTTTTTAATTTAATAAATAGAATAGATCATTGACTGTTGTTTATTGATTATTAATCACAAATAACAGATTAATAATAACTAAATTCTTTTTTTATTTCTCCATTCTTCAATTTTTTGATGATTTCCACTTAATAAAATTTCAGGAACTTTCCACTCTTTGAATTTTTCTGGTTTGGTGTAAACTGGAAAATCAAATTGATTTTTATTTTCATTATAGCTTTCTGATTTCAATGAATTTTCATTTCCTAAAACTCCAGGTATTAAACGGCTGACGGCATCAACTAATATCATACCTGGCAATTCGCCTCCACTTAAAATATATTCTCCAATTGAGATTTCCTCGTCCACTAAATTTTCAGCCACTCTTTCATCCACTCCTTCATATCTTCCACAGATCAAAATTAGATGTTTTATTTTTCTGTATTCAGAAGCTTTTTTCTGATTAAATTTTTTACCCTTAGCAGACAAAAGAACTGTTTTGATGTTTTTATTGGAAATATTAAGATCTTTTTCTTTTATTTTGTTTTTAATATATTCCAAACAATAATAAATCGGTTCGATTGAAAGCACCATTCCAGGACCGCCGCCATAAGAAGTGTCGTCTACTTTTAGGTGTTTATTTTTACTATAATCACGAAGATTATATAAATTAATTTTAATCTTTTCTTCTTTCAAGGCTCTTCCCAAAACCCCTACCTGAAAATACCTCTCAAAAACTTCAGGAAAAATTGATAATATGTGAAAATTCATACTTAAATTAAAAGTTAAAACTTATTGAAGTGTTACTCTTTTTAACTCTAGATTTTAGACTTTCCGACTTTTTGCTTTTTAAATTTCTGACTTTCTGACCTTGAATCAATCAAAACACAAAAACCGTGTATAAAAAATATTACCACGGTTTTTGAATATTTTAAAGTCCAGAATCTATCAAAAATTTCACCGAGGTGTAATTAAAAACAGATTCTTAAAACTTATTTGATGTCATTAACGATGTCGTCAATACTCTTTTCTGAATCTTCGTCTTTTTTTGACTCAGAATCATTTTCAGTTTTCTTTTCGAAGTTTCGTTCTGATCCTTCTGGTTCGTTGATTTTAAGGTTAATTCGAGCATCATTTTTAGCTCCAATTACTCTCAATAAAGTTCTGATAGCTTTAGCTGTAGAACCTTGTCGACCGATGATCATCCCCATATCTTGAGGACTAACGTTTAAAGTTAAAAGCACTCCTCTTTCATCGATGCTTCTTTCCACTTTAACATCATCAGCGTTGTCAACGACAGATTTCACAATGTACTCCAAAAATTCTTGGTCTCTTTCTTCTGTCATTTCTATCGAGTTAATTTTTTTATTTTTTTCAGAAACATTTTCTGAAAAAAACTGGGGTTTTCTTTTGAAAAGTCTTTAGGACTCTTGTGACACCGACCTTGAAAGCATATGCCAGAAAACACATTTATATTTTAATAAAGTTACTCTCCTGTGTCAATATTAAGAGTGGAAAATAAAGATTCTAAATTTAAAGCACCATTAATATACTAGCTAATCTTCAATCATAATTAGTGTGTGTGCCAAATGAATTAACTTTCTTTGAAAGACAAAAACTTTAATACTAATACAAGAGTTGGTTTACGCTTGAACAATATTGCCAAGCTGGATATTTTTATTTTCTTTGTTTTATTTTAAAAAATTAATCAGTTCCAGTTTTATTCTAATTAAGTTTTTAAATTTTTTCATATCTTTGAAATTCTTTTTAAATAAAAATTTATCCGTGAATTCTAATCCTTTAAAAAACCTATTATAAAAAACTTTTTCATTGTAATTTAAATATTTATCCTTATTTATCGTTCCTCTTGTAAGCTTGCTTTCAATATTCCTTCTTTGTCTTAATTAATTTTTACGATAAAATTGTTTCCAAACATTTTCCTAGTTAAAATATTGAACTATTCAAAGCTTTCCTCGAACTGGCCTCTTGTGCTTTTTCAATTTTATTTTTAAAACTAATCTTGCCAAATTCTGTTTTCTTTGTTATTATTTTTTTAAGTTAAAAAGATTTTATAATTTACTATTTAAAAACTTTTCCATTCGAAGTTAAAAATATTTTTTGATTACGGTGGAACGGTAACAGATTATTATGACTTTAACCAAACAAGTTAAACAAAGAATAACCAAAAAACACAGAAGACACAATAAAGACAGTGGTTCAGCTGAATATCAAATTGCACTTTTTACTGAAAAAATCAAAAAGCTTTCCAGTCATTTGAAAAAAAATTCAAAAGACAAACATTCCAGAAGAGGGCTGTTAGGGATGGTTCAACAAAGAAAAAAACTTCAAAAACATTTAAAAAATAAAGACGAAGTTACTTATAATAAACTTATTAAAAATCTTGGGATAAAAGGTTAATAAAGTAATATATTTAAGATATTCTTTTATTAAAACATTTGCTATTCATTTCTTTCACTAATTCATTAAATTCCGTTAATTGATTTTCGTCAACTAGCAAATTATCCCCAAACTACATTTAAATTCATTTTAAAAAATATTTATGTCAAAATTTCCCGATCAAAGAGTGGGAGTACTAGTAGATGTTCAAAATATGTACTATAGTGCTAGAAGTATTCATAACCAAAAAACAGATTTCAAAGAGATCCTGAGAGTTGCCGGAGCCAAAAGAAAATTGGTCAGGGCAATTGCATATTGCATCACCACCAAAGAAGGCTCAGAAGAAAAATTTATCGAATCTTTAAAAAAAGCTAACTACGAAATTAAAAGCAAAGAGTTGCAAATTTTTAAAGGTGGATCTAAAAAAGGCGATTGGGACGTCGGGATTGCTATTGACGCTATCAAATTAGCTAAAAACTTAGATGTAATAGTTTTGGTTAGTGGGGATGGAGACTATATTCCTTTGGTTAAATATTTACAATTTCACCAAGGAGTTCAGGTGGAGTTAATTGCTTTTGAAGAAAGTTGCTCTCAAGCTTTGATTGCTGAAGCTGATGAGTTTATTAATTTAAGTAACTATAAAAGCTTTTTTCAGAAGTAAATTTAGTGAATTAAGAAATAAAAATTATAATTTACGAATTTTTTACTCAATAATTATTATATAAGCAAATCGTAAGTCTTGTCTTTTAATTCCCATTTCTTTCTCAAAAATCAATCTCTTGAATCTACAAATTTACAACCGATACATAACCTTCGCTAAATAATACTTAATATTAAACAGTGTTAATCAAAATAATATCCCGAATCATTATTAACGCTATTGCTGTTTATATGGCAGTACTCTTAGTCGGAGGAATTAACTTAGAAGTTAATTTTTACAACTTAGTTTTAGCGGGATTATTTTTAGGAATAATAAATGCGTTTATTAAACCACTTGTCAATCTCTTGACTTTTCCTTTTATCTTATTAACCTTTGGCCTATTTACTATCATAATAAACGTTGGATTGCTTTTTTTAATGACTTATCTTGTTCCTTCTTTTGAAATTAATAGTTTCTGGTCTGGACTTTTAGGGGTGATTATTATAAGTTTAATTAATTACATTTTATCAAGTTTCAATAAATAACACTAACATACAAAAATGAGTTTTTTAATTTGGACACAAATACTTATATCAGCTTTATTAATTGGCTCTGTTTTGCTTCAAAACAAAGGTTCTGGTCTTTCTAGTACTTTCGGCGGAAGCGGTGAAGGATTTCACACTAAAAGAGGTTTAGAAAAATTCTTGTCCTCTGCTACGACCATATTGGGAGCCTTATTTATTCTGAATTCCTTAGCTTTCTTAATTTAATTTTATGAAAGATAAATCCGCTAAATTTTTGAATTATATTAAAGTTTTATCTAAAAAAGAAAAGTTAGTCTTATATCTAGCAATTTTTATTTTTTCCATAGGGTTAGTTAGTTGGTCTATTTTTTATTATTTTAGTGCTACCAAAAAAGTTCCCTCCTCTGGAGGTGAATATACAGAAGGAATTGTAGGAAAACCCACCTATATAAACCCTTTGCTAGCAAGAAGCAATGAAGTTGACGGGCTTATTTCTAATTTAATTTTTTCTTCTTTATTAAAATATGACAAAAAATCTAATCTGGTAAATGATTTAACCTCAGACTATGAAGTTTCAGAAGACAAAAAAAGATATACTTTTACTATTAAGAAAAATGTCCAATGGCACGACGAAAAACCTTTAACTGCTGAGGATGTATATTTTACGGTAAAATTAATCCAGGATCCAAAATTCAAAAGCACTTTAAGAGGAGATTGGCAGGATATCACAGTTGAGATAGTTGACGATCATAAAATAAAATTTATCTTAGAAGAACCCTTTGAATCTTTTTTAAATAAATTAACCTTTGGTATATTGCCTCAGCATATTTTTAAAGATATTTCTTCGGATAAATTTTTAATCAGTGAATTTAATTTGAAACCGATTGGTTCTGGGCCTTTTCAATTTGCCGATTTTAAAACCGACAATCAAAACAATATCATTTCTTATCAACTATTAAGCAATAAAAATTATTTTAAAAGATCTCCTTATTTAGAAAAAATAAACTTTAATTTTTACGATTCAGAACAAGCTCTAGCTGAAGCTTATAACAAAAAAGAAATCAATGGCTTTGGACTGCTCTCTTATAATAAAATTCAAGACTTTCTTGATAGTAGTGATACTTCGGTTGAAATCATAAAAATACCTCGATACTTTGCTTTATTTTTCAATCAAATCAAGTCAGTACCTCTCGCAGAAAAAGACATCCGAAAAGCTCTTTCTTTTGCAATTAATAAAAATGAAATTATTGAAAAAGTTTTTTACAATAAAGCCGCCGACTCTTTAAGTTCTCCTATTTTAAAAGATTTTAATGAAATAAACCCCAAAGAAGACCTTGAGAAATATAGCTACAATCCAGAAAAAAGCGTTGAATTATTAAAAAAAGCTGGCTGGGAAAAAAAAGACAACCAATGGAAAAAAGAGGACGAAGTTTTGAAAATATCTTTGTTGTCACCTCAATGGCCAGTTTTAGTGGAAACTTCTGAATTAGTTAAAAAACAATGGGAAGATCTAGGCATTAACGTTGATCTTTCCAATTTAGAGTTTTCAGATATGCAACAAAACTTTATAAACACTCGGGAATATCAGGTTCTATTGTATGGTCAGGAGTACTTTGGAAATTCTCCCGATCTTTATTCTTTTTGGCATTCTAGCGAAAAAAATTATCCCGGAAACAACGTTGCTGTTTTCGAAACAGATGAACTAGATAAATTATTAGAACAGTCCCGCGTAACCCACGGAGTAGAGGAAAAGAATGAAAAATACCATAAAATTGAAGAAATTCTAGCCGAAGAAATTCCCGCTCATTATTTATATAATGTTAATTACGTTTATATTTTAAATAATAAAATCAAAGGATTTGAAACTCAATCGATTGTTAATCCTATTTTTAAATTTGATAATATCGACGATTGGTATATTAATACAAAAAGGGTGAGGAAGTAGGGGGTTAATATTGAGTGTTAGATATAATTTTAATTTGAGGTGTTGAATTTCAAGAAATAAATAGAGTTTATAAGTTGCTAACACAACAGTTTAGTATAAATTTTTTAATGAAAAATTTATACTTCGTAGTTCTTAAATTGCTACTATCTTCAATTTTTAAATAAAAATTAAAATAAACCCTATTGAAAATGTTCTAAATTTTATTTAAAACAGTTCAGTAGTGCTAATAAAAAAATGGATAAAAACTTAGACAAGTCTAATCTCAGACAAGTTATCATTGATTATCCTAATCAATTAGAAATTGGGGCTGAGTTTGCAAAAAGCATTCAATTAGAATTAAAAAAGACTCCTTCTAATTTGATTATTTGCGGTATGGGAGGTTCAGCTTTACCAGGAGATTTTTTAAAATCCTATCTAAAAACAATCGGTATAAAAATTCCTGTTTATATTTCGCTTGATTATTCCCTGCCCCATGAGAATAATGAAAATTCCCTTGTCTTCATTTCTTCTTGGTCGGGAAACACCGAAGAAGCAATAGCCTGTTTTGAAGAAGCCTTAGAAAAAAAACTAAACATTGTCGCCTTTTCTGAAAATGGCAAAATCGAAAAAATTGCCATTAAAAACAATATTTCTCATGTGAAATACAAAATAGACTTTCCTAATTTTCAGCCTCGCTATGGAGTAAGCTATGCATTTATGGCTATGAATCAAGTATTGACAAATTTAGAATTATCTGATAAAATAGAATTTCTACCTAAAATAGACTCCTTACAAAAAGAATCTTATGGAAAAAATCTTGCTAAAAAGGCTAAAAATAAAATTCCAATAATTTATTCTTCAGAAAATTTTGGCTTCTTGGCTAAAACTTGGAAAATTAAAATTAATGAGAATTCTAAACTACCAGCTTTTTGGAATGTTTTTCCAGCTTTAAATCATAATGAAATGGTAGGTTTTTCAAAACCTCCCCATCAATATTTTGTTTTAATATTAAAAGACTTCAGCGATAATCCCAACACTAAAAAAAGAATGGACTTAACCGCAGATCTTTATAAAAAAAGAGGAATTGAAGTAGAAATGATTGAGATTGAAGGAAAGAGTTTTTTGGAAAAATTACTTAACACTTCTGTTTTGGGAGATTGGATTTCTTATTATCTCGCAATAGAAAACAATCAAGACCCTACTCCAGTTAATATGGTAGAAGAATTTAAGAAATTACTTTCAAACTCTAATTTGTCTTGAAATTTATCATTTTTCAAACAGATTTTTCAAATAATTTTCGCAAGACTAACTAAAACTAATTTAAGAAAATTTAACAAAAAATTTTAAATTGTGATAAAAATGGAATTTCGAAGAAAGCCTTTATTTAAATTGAAATAATTTTAATATAAATAATTACTTTACTTTTTATGAAAGCCTAATGCTTTCACTTAAATAATAATTAATAACTAAAAGCCAACTAATAGGCGATTTAAGGCTATTTTTTGGTTGATAAAAATGAGAAAAAATAATCAAAATCAGAAAATTAATAAAAATTCTGATAACAAAAAAATGAACACAAACACGGCTGTTATTTCCAAAAAAGACCGTCTAAGAATAATCCCTCTGGGAGGCTTAGAGGAAATTGGAAGAAATATGACTGTTTTTGAATACAATAACGATATTATTATTGTTGATTGCGGAATGATGTTCCCTGATGAAAAAATGATGGGAATTGATTACATTGTCCCCAATGTCGATTATCTTAAAAAAAGAAGAAAGAATATCAGAGGAATGCTCATCACTCACGGTCATATGGACCATATTGGAGCAATTCCTCAAATTTTGCCTGAAATAGGCAACCCAACTATTTACGCTACCGAGTTAACCAGAGGAATGATTGAGAAAAGAAACGAAGAATATAAGGATATTCCTGCTTTAAAAATCAAGACAGTGAGAAAAGTTGATAAAATTAAATTAGGAATTTTCGAAATTGAATTTTTTCATGTTAATCATTCTATTCCTGATGCAGTTGGTATGGTAATTAAAACTCCAGCTGGAAATATTATGCATACTGGTGATTTTAAGTTCGATCACTCCCCAGTAGGAGATGTTCCAGCAGATATTGCTAAAATTGCCAGACTGGGATCAGAAGGAATCCTGGCTCTAATGTCAGACAGCACTGACTCGCAAAGTCCAGGTTACAGTATCTCTGAATCAAAAATTAAAAAGACCATAGAAGAAATTTTTAAAAACTCTAAAGGTAGAATTATTATAGCTACCTTCTCTTCTTTAATTTCACGTATTCAGGAAATTGCTGAAGTAGCAGAAAAAAGTGGTAGAAAATTAGCTGTTGACGGTTATTCGATGAAAAATAACTTTGAAATTGCCCGAAAACTAGGCTATATCAACGCTCACAAGTCAACTTTTATTGATATCAAAGAAGCTGACCGTCACCCAGATAGCAAGGTTGCTATTTTGTGTACGGGTGCTCAAGGCGAAGGCAAGGCAGTGTTAATGAGAATAGTCAATAACGAACACAAATTTGTCAAAATCCATCACGGTGACACAGTTGTTTTTTCCTCTTCTGTTATTCCGGGAAATGAAAGGTCAGTTCAAGGAATGAAAGACACTCTTTATAAAAAAGGAGCTCATGTCATTCATTACAAAATGATGGATATTCATTCTGGAGGTCATGCTAGACAAGAAGACTTAAAAATGATGATCAATTTGGTCCGACCAAAATATTTAATTCCTATTCATGGAACTTTTTATATGCTGAAAATCCATGGTGAACTAGGCGAAGAGGTTGGTTTGAAAAAAGAAAACATTCTAATTGGAGAAAATGGAAAAGTTTTTGAATTCAATAAAAACCAGCAGGGACGAATTACTAGTGAAAAAATCCCCACTCCTTTTGTGATGGTGGATGGAATTGGTAATGGTGACGTTAGCAACGTTGTCTTACGAGACCGCTTACACTTATCAGAAGACGGAATGTTTACTATAATAACAATAGTAGACAGAAACAAGAAACAAGTAGTCGGCGAACCGCAAGTTTCTTCTAGAGGATTTATTTACGTTAAAGAAAATTTTGATTTAGTGAATAAAACTAAAGCTCGAGTAAAAAAAGACGTTAATAGAATACTTTCCAATAAAGCTACTCCAAACTGGAATTATATCAAGAAAAATATTCAAGAAGATATTGGAAAATTCTTATTTCAAAAAACACAAAGAAGGCCGATGATATTGCCGATAATTATAGAGGTTTAAATTTTCTCATAAAAACTGCTCATTAGGAGCAGTTTTTATTTTACGAATAAATTTCAAAAACACCTAGGGGTAAAATTTTAAACATTTAAAACCAAATCTTATTTGCTAAAAACAAGCTTATCATCTAAAATAAACTTATAATAAAATTAATAACTTCAACTTATGAACAAAAAAAGAATCTTCTCTGGCGTTCAACCTTCTGGTAATCTTCATTTAGGAAATTATCTAGGAGCTATTCAAAGCTGGGTAAAACTTCAAAACGAATACGATTCACTTTTTTGCATTGTTAATCTTCATGCTATTACCAATCCCCAAAAAGGAAACGAATTAAAGAAGAAAACCCTTGAAGTAGCTAAGCTCTATTTAGCTTCCGGAATCGATCCTAAAAAATCCATTGTTTTTATCCAATCACAGGTTCAAGAACACACAGAATTAATGTGGTTATTAAATACCATAACTAATACTGGAGATTTATTTAAAATGACTCAATTTAAAAACAAAACTCACAAAGAAAGAAAACAAGAAAATATCAAGACTGGGCTTTTAAATTATCCGATTTTAATGGCTGCTGATATTTTGCTTTATGACACTGACTTAGTCCCAGTCGGCGAAGATCAACTACAACACATTGAATTAACCAGAAAAATAGCCCGAAAATTCAACAAACGGTTTGGGGAGACCTTTATTCTACCAAAAGGCTTCACTCAAAAAGAGGGCAAAAGAATTATGGGTTTAGATAATCCCAAAAATAAAATGTCTAAATCAGCAACTTCTGAGTATAATTGGATTGGAATTTTAGATAAACCAGAAACTATAAAGAAAAAAATAATGAAAGCGGTAACTGATAGTGAACAAGGAATTGAATACTCAGATGAAAAACCAGCGCTTAAAAATCTACTCAATATTTTTGCATTAGTTACAGACAAAAATCCTCAAGAGATTGTAAAAAAATATCAAAATCAAGGCTACAAAAAATTCAAAGAGAACTTAGCCGAAGCGATTGTAGATTATCTAAAGCCAATTCAAAAAAAATATAATCAAATCAGCAACGATGAAGTAAAGTCCGTCCTAAATATTGGCGCGAAACAAGCTCAAAAAATTGCTAAAAGAAAAATACAAGAGGTAAAAGAAGAAATGGGATTAGACTTTTAAGTAAAAAAACCATTCAATTTAGACGATTTTTTTATTTAAACAATTTTTAATTTTAAAATTTATAATAATCTTTAAATAAAGAATTTATATCTCATAAGCCCTTTATTTATCTAGCCTAATGAGATATCTCAAATATCTTTTATTGTTATCTACGTCTATTATTAAGTAACAATATCACGCCAAGAGGTAAAATAGACCAAATAAAACTAGCCTCTTTGGAAATTAAAAGTTGTTTAGAAAGAGGAGTAAAAAATTCTTTCAATTCTTGAGGAGAAAACCATCCAAGAATAATATTACCAATCATTCCGACTATAATCAAAGATAAAAAAATATTTTTTGACCAACTAACAATTCCAGTACCCTTCATAGAAAGAGGAAAGGCTTTTTTAACTCCGTTAAAAACTAAAAAAATAATTATCCCCAAGAAAATCACCTTGACTCCACTCGCATCAGAAATAAAATAAGAAGCCGATATTATTACAAAAGAAATGTAGACCGCTAAAATTAAAGCGCCTAAGTTTCTACTTTTAACTAAAATTGTTAAGACCAATCCTATTATTAAAAAAATAATTAAAAGCCAAACATCCCCCACTAAATGCCTAGCAATCCCGAGATTAGTTAAAAATTCAATCATTGTTTTGTTTTTATATTTATGTTAATCTGTTAAACTAATTTAATAATAACACAAGTTTTTATTTTTGAAAAAAATAAACTTATAAATTGCAAATTTCAATATCTAATTTTATGAACTTTCAAACCTTTATAGATTTTTATCAAAATCTCCCTTCTCTCTTTAATCCAGAGATTTTTTCAATTGGTTTTTTATCAATCCGTTGGTACTCCTTGGGCTATGTTTTAGCTTTTTTAAGCCTCTTGGTTCTTATTTATTGGAGAATTAATAAGAAGGAGTTTAGTTCTAACAAGTTGCCAAAAGATAAAGTTGAAGGAATTGTTTTAGATGTTTTACTAGTTTCAATTTTTTCTATGATGGTTGGGGCAAGACTGGGTTACTTTGTTTTTTATGATTGGCAAACAATTTTTTCCAATCCTTGGGAGATTTTTATTCCAGGCAAAGAAGGTTTTTTCGGTTTTTCTTTTCATGGTGGTTTATTGGGAGCCTTAATCGGAGCTTTAGTTTACACTAAAAACAAAAAGATTTCTTTCAAAGCTATTAGTAATCTTTCTATCCCAGCTATTCCTTTAGGACTATTTTGGGGAAGATTGGGCAATTTTTTTAATGGAGAACTTTGGGGTAAAAAAACTTCCCAACCTTGGGGGATGTATGCTGACTCTCGCGATCAATCTTTAAGCCATCCCAGTCAATTATATGAAGCTTTAGGAGAAGGTTTTTTAATTTTTATAATTTTATGGAAAATTAGAAATAAAAAATGGGCCCAAAATAATTTCTTAAGTTTATTTTTACTTTTATATGGAGCTATTCGTTTTTTGATTGAATTTTTCAGAATTTCTCCGCCAGAAGATATTATTCTTAAAACATTATCTACTGGACAAGTTTTATGTTTGGGAATGATTGCTTCTGGGATCTTTTTGTTCAAAAAAAACAAATAGCAATCGATAATCGATAAAACAATTTTCAATCTTTTAGTATTGAACATCAGACATCCATTATTTTTAAAATCTTATTCTAAACAATGTTAATTTTAGCCATTGAAACTTCTTGTGACGAAACTGCCATCGCCATTCTTAAATTTAAAAAAAGTGGTGATTTTGAAATTTTAGCCAATCAAATTTCTTCTCAAATAAAAATTCATGCTGAGTGGGGTGGTATTGTTCCAAATCTAGCTGCCAGAGAACACGCTAAAAATCTTTTACCAGTTGTTCAACAAACTCTCAAAGAAGCCAATTTGGACTTAAAACAAATTGATCTCTTCTCTGTCACTCAAGGACCCGGTTTAATTCCCGCTTTACTTTTGGGAACTAATGTTGCTAAAACTTTGAGTTATTTTTACCAAAAACCCTTAATTGGCATTCATCACATCGAGGGTCATATTTATTCTAATTTTATTAATAAAAATCAAGGCAATTTAAAAAAATTCAACTTCCCAATGTTAAATTTAGTTATTTCGGGAGGCCACACTCAATTAATTTTAATGAAAAACCATTTACAATATGAAATTATTGGAGAAACTCAAGACGATGCAGTGGGTGAAGCCTTTGACAAAGTAGCCAAAATTTTAGGCTTTGAGTATCCAGGTGGACCAATAATTTCTAAATTTGCCAACGAAGCTGAAAAAATGGTCAAGAATAAAACAATCGAAAAAAAATATCTTGAAATAAAGTTCCCTCGACCAATGCTTCAAAACCCTAATTTAAATTTTTCCTTCTCTGGTTTAAAAACAGCTGTTCTCTATTTCTATCAGAAACTAGAAAAAGAAATTCACACCAAAGAAGAATGGCCAATTTGGAATAAATTTATTGCTAAAGCCTTTCAAGATGCAGTGGTAGACGTTTTAAAAAACAAAACCTTGAAAGCCATCAAAAAACATAACCCAAAAACAGTTTTATTGTCAGGTGGAGTTTCTGCTAATAATAAGATCCTAGAAACTTTGGAAAAGGAATTAAAAACTAACTATCCAGAAATTGTTTTTAATTCTCCTGAAAAATCCCTTTGCGGAGATAATGCAGTGATGATTGGCGTAGCTGGAACAGCTCGTTATTTATATTCAAAAAACAAAAAACCTTTCCAAACTAATTGGAAAGATTTAGAAGCTAGTTCTAGCTTAAAATTAAAAGACTTGAATTAAAATAAACCCTAAATTTTTAAAACTAACCATAGTTTTCCTCCCAGGCTTTTTTCCAAAATTCATTACTTTTTATTTTTTCTTCTATATCAGCTATGTCTTTTTTTTCCTTAATATATTTTATAGCATCTTCTTTCGACCACCCTTCATTTTTAAATGTAGAAAGGTAGCAACTCGGAATTATCAGCATATTGATTCGACGTTGTTCTTCGTCGCAGTTATTAAGAAGAATTTTGATTGCATTATCTGCGAGAGTTGTGGTTTCGCTAGTTTCAATTTGATTTTCGCTACAGCCTGATAATAGAAGTGCTCCTAGAAAAAATATTATTGTTAAAATGTTTTTCATAGTGTTTTGAAAATTTAATTTTTATTTCGTATAACGTCTTATTTATGCGAAGTTTTTAAATTCCTATTTATTATCATTATTTATTTTAAAATTTGGGAGAAAGAATTTTTTACTCCTTATTAACTATTACAAGAGAAAACTTCTGAACCGCATAAATTTCTTTGTACGTAGTAAAATTTTTATCTCGTTATTATAATACTAACTTTTTTTTGAAGAAAAAGAAAGTTTAATTTAAACTTTTAATTGTATTTATTTTTTTAGAAAGTGCAAACCTTGTTGCTGTAATGATAACAACCTTGGGTCTTCTCTCCTCAGCATTCTTTAGATCAAATGCAATACCGACTTAATTTGTTCTTGCATTACTATAGTTACCAGAAGAAACCTAGAGGACTAAGGATGTTTGGGGTTACTCCAATGGAGAAAATAGAAGAGATGAGAAGTGTAAACTTGACGCTGCAATGCTACAAAGGTTTACAAAAAATAAATATTATGCTATTTTATAATTAAGTTGTACTTTAAAATTTTTTGGGTTAATTTAATTCTATAAAAAATAGAAAGATGTATTGCTGAGCAGTCATTTTAAAATTAATTTGAAAGTCATTTTTTTACTTAATAATGAGTTGAAAAAGTGAATATATAATGTTTTGTAATATTTGATTTTTTTATAGCTTTTGATTTTACACAAAACCAAAGGAGATTAAAATGAATGAAGTTAACGTAGATCAAATTGTCGCTATTATTGTTATTATTGTACTTGTCATGGTTTTTTTGGCTCTCATATTCTTTATTTTCTAACTATACATAAAAAAATTTTTAAATATAAAAAGATAAAAAGATATGATGACATTGTTAACGTTATGAAAAAAGAAACTATAAACCATGTAAATGTATGTCCAGTTTTCGTGAACAAATTTTCTTCGTTCGGAGTAGAAATAAGTTGTCAGTTATGGTTTAAAGTGTCTGTTAGTAATAAGAGAAGAGAATTGTTGTACAGGATGGAATATTATAGCTATAGGGATATTGGCATGAATTTTGTCAGCCAATTAGAGAGGGTTAAATATTCTAGAAAGTTGAATTGCAAACAAGAAGAGGAAATAAATAAACTGAAAAGTTTGTTTCCAAAGATAATGATTTATTAAAAATAAAAAATATAAACCAGTGTGTTATACAAAACACTGGTTTATTTTAATTTAAAGGCATTATAATTATATAAATAAATGGAGAGTATACAGGAACAAATAAAGAACAGGAAATAATTATTAATCCCTAAAAATACAGGAACGTACAACAAGTAGAACCAGATATTAGAGTGTTAAGTGACCCGAGCCAAAAAGACGAAAGTGCACCGAAGCAAACAACTAAGGGAAGTGCGGAATTGACTGATTGCGATTGGTAGACACACACATCAGGGAAAATAGTGGTGGTCTTATAGTCGAATGGCTGATAGGTTGCAAGCTATTCTTCCTAACGTCAGGGATATACGAAGTTTTTCTAGAACGAAGTGGAAGAAAAATTTGGGTGAGAGGCGAGCCGAGGACTGAACCTTATATCCCTTGTTAGGCGTCCCGAACGAAGCTTTCGCGAAGTGAGAGCGCAGCGAGGTCGGAGTGAAGTGAAGAAGTTCAGTAGCCCGAACCGAAAATCTCTTGTATTTTAATTAGGGTAAAATCGTTTGTAATCATTTTTTAAAAATAGAAAACTAATCAAGGTCAAAGGTATTGTTATGTAGAATACTATGGAAAAATTAAATTTAAAAATTTGAAACATATTTAAGAATAATATTAGTATTGTAGTGAAAAGAGGATGTATGAAATTAAAAACTGCATAGTGTGCTTCTTCATCTTTTTTTAAAGAATGATGAATCAAGTCAACTTTTTCAGATAAAGCGAGTGCACCCAATGAAAATCCTGCTAAAAATAAGGACATTATAAGAAAAGGTACAGAATTAGCGAAAAGCCAAAAAATGCAAGATAATAACACTAAAATGCTAATTATGAATCGTTTTTTTGAATAAGTAATCTTGGGAAAGTAATTTCTTAAGATATAAAATGATACTGCTGAACTAAAAGCTATTACAATAAAAGAAATTGGAATCCAAGAATAAACTAAATTTAATCCCTTAATTATAAAAAACTCTAAATAAAGAATATTCGCAATGAGTGTTCCATTGAGTAAAATAAACCAGCAAAGAAAATTTACAAACTTTTTGTTTTTCAAAGTGTTTTTCATTCTTTGTATAATATGATTTTTTATAATCATTTTACGGTCGGAATCGGGGTGTAAAAAATAAGTACTTGTTTCTACATTATGAAAAACATAAGAAGCAAAATATAAAATTGCAAGTAAAATCAAGATAGGATAATTTAATTTGAGCACAAAAAAAGCTATGACAAATCCTACAATTTTTCCAATTTGACCGAAAAAGCTTCGCGTTCCAAAAAAATAATCTCTGAATTTTTGAGGAACAATCGAACCCATATATGAATACCAACAAAGATAACTGGCTTTTCCTGTTAAGCCTGAATAAAATATTAATCCTGCTATTATTACGAACCAATATTTTGTTTGTGTTGCAGCAACAATACCTAATACTAAGATGGGCAATCCTTCAATAACCATAGAAACAATTTCTGCTTTTCTTCTACTTGAGAACAAATTAAGAAACCAAAGCCCTACAAATTGTGAAAAAATTTGTCCAATAGTTCTCAAAGCGTTGACCATTCCAATCTGAAATGCTGAAGCACCAAGTGCTACTAAAAGGGTGTTTATAGATACGGAAAGGGCCTCTCCAAGTTTTCCAGAACTTGATGAAAAAAAGCGAATTTAAAATATGAGGGTTTATTTATCTTCATGAAATAATCTTATTCTATATACTATTAAAAGCTTTGGTTATTTTTTTAGAGATTTTCCCCATAAAATTCCAAATATCTATACAGAGTTGTTTGCTCCAACTTTTACTTGGACTTTTCCAGAACTTAAAGAAGACAAATCAGTTGTTTGCTCTATATTGTAATATTGTCGTAAGCCTTCTTTGATTCCTTTTATTTTAGGAAAATCTTTATCAATATCTAAGTTGTCAGTATCACCAGTTGAAATTTTTCCATCAACTGACATTAGCATAAATAAAGTTGAAATTGGTTTGTTCATATTTGTCTCTTTAAGAACTAAACGATTTGTTCTTTAAATATTTATCGAACGTAGCCCCAGAAAATTATCTCGCCTAACTTGGTACGGATGATCCGAAGCTTCTTGCAGTAAATCCCGAAGGTTTTACGGAAAGAAATTTTGGATATCCGCCGTTATACGACAGTTTACTGTGTATGAGCGGTAGCGAATAACTGCGAAATGTTGGATGACGGCGGAGGTATCCGCGCCACGTTATTCAAAATTTGACAGGGTCGTGGAGCGAAAGAAAATTTGGGTGGAGGCTCTTGGAAGAGCCGTAACCGGATATCGTGTTGTTAGATGATGTAATTAAAAGTTTTTGTTTTGCGAAGCAAAGCATTATTTGGGGCTATTTTTATTTTTATATCTATTTCACTAATTCATTATTATTTTGGTTTTTCCAGAATATAAAATACAAATATACTAATCCAGCAATTAAGAATAACATTTTTAAATTAGTTGCGAAAATTATAGCTAATGAGAATACTATTATTCTGGCTATCGCAACTGGTATCTCTCTGAATGCAAAAAATACTGCAGCTTTTTCCTTTTGAGCAATTTGGTAGAATATTGAATAATATGGCACTGATAATATTACAAAAACCATACCAGAGAGAATTGTTAAGATATAGAAAGCTGACTCGTTATCAAATGCTAATCTTAAAAACCATACTGTCATTATGAATATTGCGCTTGTTTTTATTAGCCTTATTTTGTTTTTCTTATCGGCTAATCGGCCCATAATTAGCGTGAATACTGAAGAACTTACAGCTAATAAAGTACCAACAACACCAACAGAGGCGATATTAATTAAACTTAAATAGACAAAAATCGGCCAAATTACACCCTCAACCTCTTCTCCAATGTTGTTGCAAATTTCTGAGTAAAAGTATTTTTTATATTTTTTGTATAGATCTAAGCCCTCTCGAAAAACAAAATTGTATTTTATCGGTAATATTTTTGTAAATATAATCGGAATGTAGGCAATAAAAAATAAAACAGTAGCGATAATAAAAAGCCCTTTAAATCCCCAAGCAACCGCTATCAACCCTCCAACGAGTGGCCCAAGCATGGTAACGAATTGTGGAATCGCGAATAATTTACTTGTTGATGAGCCAAGATTTTTTTGTCAGCAAATTGCGCGAATAAAATATGTACAGGAAACCAGTAGAGCATTAACTGTAGCCCGTCAATTATCGCTAATAAGTATATTGGGAAATCAATATTTTGAAGATTGTATAACAGTGTCAGAAAAAGCAATAAAAAAGGAAATCTAACTATTAAAACTTTTTTAATACTGACAATTCTCCCAAGATAAACGACAAGGAATGATGTTAATAATATAACTGTATTCTGGATTATGTAGTAAATGAAAACCTGTTGTAATGAAAAACCCAAAGTCAAAAGATAGATAGGTATAAATATTCCAACCATTGACCACCCTAGCCCCTCAATTGAGTTCATAACATGAAGTTTGTTTAGATTTCCCTTAAAAATTCTTTTGATCATAAATATAAAAATAAAAATAGCCCCTAATAATAAATTTCTGAAAGAAATTTAAAAACTTTTAATTATTTCTTCTAACGTTTACCGATGAAGCGAAGTTTCGCTTCGGTTTTCCATGATAATATAGATATACTTTAATATTTATCCAATGGTTAATCAATAGTAGAATATTAATTAACCACAGAAAACTGGAGTGAAATTTAGGTCGGAAGAAATCTCCTTATTATTTTTTCTCTGGAGCGAAGCGTAAAAGAAAGTTTAGATTAATAAGAATTTCTGTAGCCGCTTATCGCGGTGTTGTGTGTTGTTTATTTTATTTCGTTTTTGTTATATCTTCAAGAAAATTTTTGATTTCGTTTTCATCTAAATCTAGTAATTTTGAATCTCTTGATAATATTGAATCAGTAATTTCTTTTCCAAACCAATCAGGAATTTGAAAAGCTTTTGCATCATCTTCGGAATTAAATTCAACCTCGACCCTGCTTAACCCTTCGTGTTTTCCATGATAGATTTTGATAGAAATATTTAGGCTAGAATTCAGAAAATAACCCTCTCTAAGTATTTCTTTTGAACAAATTGTTTTAAGCTTTTCAAATTCCGGTTTAGAAATTTCCGTCTTTGTTTTTATAGCCTTTAACTTGTTAATAACTACTTTTCGTTCAAGCTCAAATTTGTTTCCTTTTTTCTGTACTCGCATTTCAACGTTCTCATCCCGATAAATATAATAACGTTCATAAATTACTGATTTTAAATTACTTAAATCAGGCATTTTAGAAATCAAAAATTTTCGTTCTATTTCATTAATCATAATGTGTTATTAAAATCTAAATTTGAATATTCCTCAAGAAATAAAATAAATTTCACACAACGTGGCACGGATGATCCGAAGCTTCTTGCAGTAAATCCCAAAGGGTTTGCGAAAAGAAATTTTGGATAGCCACTGTTATACGAAGTTCCGCGTAGCGGAATAGATTAGAACAGTTGCGGTAGCCACGCGCGTTATTCAAAATGGAGCGATGGCGGAATTTTGAATAACTGGTTTTTATGCGAAGTTTATTTCGTATAAAAACATAAATTTGTATTAAAAGCGAATATTTGATATTATATTTTTATAAATAATATTCACTTTATTTACATTTTAATTTTATCATGAAAGAATTATTAAAATAAACAGAAAACTTATTGAAGTTAAGAAATTACAGTCCAAAAACTGCAAAATCCTATTTGTTATATATTAAACAATATTTAATTTTTTCTAAAAATAAAGACCTTAAAAATAAAAAAGAAGCAGTTGAAAAGTTTTTATTGGGAAAAATTAAGAACAGATCTTAAAAATATAATAGCTGGAAAAGAAAAAAATGATTTTGTTTTTGATTCAAATCGTGGAGGGAAATTAACCACCAGATCTTTTCAAAAAGTATTTAGAACTGATTTAAAAAAAACTAATATTAAAAAAGACGCTACTTTTCATTCCTTGCAACATAGTTTCGCGACTCATTTATTAGAAAATGGAGTTGATGTTCGCTATGTACAAGAGCTTTTAGGACATGCTAATATAAGGACAACTCAAATTTATACTAAAGTAACAAACCCTTAATTAAAAAACATTAAAAGTCCATTATAAAAAATGAATCAAAACAATAAAGTAATTGTAATCTTAGGTCCGACTTCATCGGGAAAATCTGGAATAGC
>Ga0307932_1000259_pt1 | contig 21378 bp, 16 predicted proteins | sample OrgLakmetageno48_FD_201843 | JGI IMG/M metagenome (GOLD analysis project Ga0307932, IMG submission 201843) | Saline water microbial communities from Organic Lake, Antarctica - #48 | ecosystem: Environmental > Aquatic > Non-marine Saline and Alkaline > Saline | place: Antarctica: Organic Lake...
CACCAGTAGATCAATCTACACCAGTAGATCAATCTACACCAGTACAAGAAGAAATGGAGACGGATATTGTGGGTGAAGAAGATGATATTATAGCAAAGCTATTTAACTAATAGACTTATGATGAATGCAAGGTATTAATTTCATTATATAAATATTAAAATTGATTTCTATATAATTTAAATTAAAGGTACAATATGTCACTACTTTCCAGCGAAGAAGCATATAAAAATGTTGAAAGCCTGTCTTCGGACGAGGAGACCGTAATTTATTTTAATGATTCGACCGCAGTTAATTTTGATGAAAAATCAAAAAGCGATCCTGCATTTAATAAAAATACGCATGCGGATATTATTAATTTATTTGGAGAAAATACATTTGAATCAACAAAAATAATTTCATTAGTTGAAATCAATGAGCAATGATTAAATAAGAAGAAAAAAATAATAATAAATTATTAAATTAAAATAGTAAGCGATTGATTTTTTTTTCCAATTTTTCAATCAGATGCATTGTTGTCATCATCTTGTGGTTCAAGATCAGCCCATAGGCTCTTATTTTTATCCGATGAGACTTTATATTCGCCATTTAATGGCATTTTATTCTCAATTTTGCGATCATTGTATGATACGACAGTTGTACTGTCGATTGATGATGACGATTCATCCATCAATCCATCAAATTTATTTTTATCGGCGATTTCTACCTTCTTTACATTCTTAGTGCTTTTTATCGCCCTTGGTTTCGTCGACTTCTTATTAATTCTCATTAATTTTAATTTATCGATTGCCAAACCCTCAGACTGTGCCTTTAATGGTAGAGATGGTGCGGGTATTTTTTCTTCTGGTGTAATTTTTTTCATGGAATTCTCATCCATATATTCACTTAAATCATTGTATTCTACTTTATGATCTTGTGATTCCATTTCCCTTAAGCGCTTCCTTTCTTTTAATTCCTTCGCTCTTCTATTAATTTCCTCTTGCTTCTCCTGCAATTCCTTCTCTTCATCATCTAAATCATGTTCCTTGTAAACGGAACACCATTTATTATGGTTCTTAACTACATGAGATATGTAATGTCCCATATATTTCTCCTTAATTTTATAATTTGATGTTTCCGGTAATTTTTGAATTTCAGTAATTAACCCATCTGTATTTTTATTTATTTGCTTTAATTTCTGTATTTCACTTCTAAGACTTATAATTGTCTTATTGGCATAATCCAATTCCCTTGGATTGCTCGCAACAATTGGAGCATGCTCCTTCTTTAAATAATTTCTCATTGCGGGCGTATTCTTCGTCGCATTTGCAATTCTCTTTATTTTAAATGCTGGTTCATGGGAAACAGTAGTTGCAACAATATCAACTATATGATCGATTTCTAAATCAATTAATAGTGGAATGCCATTAGAATTTAATAAATGGTATTGAGACTTATTCTCCCTAAAGAACTCAATCACTTTACATATTTCATCCGTAGACTTATTTGCTGAAATTCTTAATAATAAATCCTTACTTTCGTGTTCAAAGTATTTCATTCTATGAATGGAGTAATTGAATTCATTTAAAGTCTGTGGAGTAACGATTTTATTTCTTACTAACTCAGTTTTTTTAAGTTCATCGTAAATAATTTTCATGGTTGCGGCAAAGCCGATTTCGCTTGAGTATGCAGATGACATTGTTGTGAATCAAATACACACGTTTGTAGTAGAGATCACAAATTCAATTTTATTTTTCTAATATAATTTATATGCTTTATTATAGATAATTAACATGGTAAGAAAGTCAAGAAAAAGAACAAAATCAAGGAAATCGCGTAAGTCAAATACAAGAAGAAGGGTCAAAATCACCATCGAGGAAAAAAAATCAAAAAAAGATTATAGGAAGTTGCGTAAATCTAAGCTACCAAAAACCGCAAAAATCAAATCCATACCTAATAGGGTCCGCCGCAATAGGGCCTCACCATCTATGACGCTGACAGATCTACAATTCCTGGCCAAATCGAGAGGTATTCCATTTGGCGGCCTGACCAAATTCAAATTAATTCGAAAAATCAATACATATTATTAGTCGAGTAATTTATTGGTAGGGCGGAGCCATCTAAAATCATTGTATTTGGTATCACCACGTTCTCTACTGCCGAATATCTATAAAGCATTGCACCTGGGCCAAATTCATTATTGTATTTTTCCGCCTGATTCATATTCGATTTCAGCAAGAAATGTATTGTCGTACCTATATAATCCTTATAGTCAATCCATTTTATTTTTCTTGAATTAATATAAACATCGTCTAAAAATAAATAATCTGGTGTGATCACCGCCCTACCAGATTCCTTTACCTGCTCTTGCACAAGTTCATCCTGCAACTTCATCTTTATTCCTATTTCCTTAAAAAAATCACCAACTTTATTTTCATTTTCTTCTGCTATTTTTGCTATTTTTTGCTGATTAAAAATGCTCTCTGCGTCGTTTTCCTCGGCCAATTTATATTGCTCAAGATCTCTACCCTTTAATAAATCCTCGGGTGATCCCTTATTTGCAAAGATTTTGTAAATCAATTTGTTGTTGTACTTTTTATGAATAAAAATACCACGCAATAAATTCAGTGGTGGAAAATCATAACTTCGTGCAAGGTCAAGTATAGATTTACCATCATTATATTTATTCGCAACCATTTCTATTTTATTATTCATTCTAAAATAATTTTTGATTATTTTGTTTTTTATCAAAATATTCCGCGCTGAAATTATTTGGTCCAAGGTTGTCTTTTCGGAAAATTCCTTATTTGCTTTTGTCAAGAAACTTTTTAAACTGTTTATTTTTGTTTTATCTAAATGGGTATAATCTGTCGATGCCTTTACAGACTTGGATATTTTATTGAAAATTCTAAAGTCCATATATTCATTTTTCCAAAATATTTTATATGTTTTATTTCCATTTATTGAATCAACTATGTAGTCAAATTTTGACATAATGTATTTAATGTTTCTATAATACTATAATTATATTTTTAATTAAACTGTTGTAGCAGATAGTGATCTCGAGATGCTTCTTATTGCACCAAGGCCAATTTTTTGCTTAGAATACTCCCACATCGCAGGAAATAATTTACAATTTCTATAATCTGCGGGGTCTTTATATTTGATGTGAATGGAAAGCATTTTAAATAATTTAATTAATTCTTCGGAATTTGTAATTCCAACATCCATTAAATCAAAATTGTCAATATCTATATTATCAACAATAATTACAACTTTATCAAAATTATATTTTTTGCACTTATTAAGCAATTTCAATGCCTTTTGTCTTTCAATTAATCTTTTAATTGCGCCTTCAAATGCCCATTCATAAATTACAATTGTTGGGACTATTTTATCCCATTTTTTCTTGTTGTTCGTAAAAACAATTCCCATATTATAATTCATAATTTATATATAACAAAGCTCATATTTATAAATCTAAATTTAATCCTTTACTCTATAATAAAAAAAAATTTATTAATATAATTTGGTTTGTATTTTTTTTTCATTCATATCTTGAATAAGTATATGGACTCAATTCGAATATCATTTTAATATTCATGGCAGAAACTTCATTAATAAATAAGTTCGATGCCCACGAAGAGAATACATTTGCAATATCCGCCTTGTCTCCACAATACTTGCATTTATAAATTCCGTACTTTTCATTTGTAATTGCTCTATTTCCACATATCCTGCAAATCGGAACAGTAATACCATCTGAGTCATCATAGAACTTTGAATGAAATTGCCTCATTGTTCCATGTGATGCAATCACATCTTTTTCCATTTCGCCGAGACGCAATCCACCATCATTGTTTTTACCATCGAGGGGCTGTCTTGTAAGTGCGGATGTTGGGCCCGCGCGGATTGCATAACGTTCATCTATCACGAATTTCTGCAATCTTTGATAAGTTGTCGGGCCGGAGAATATTAATGTATCGATCCAGTCGCCAGTTTTTCCATTATACATTCTTTTATGGCCGCCATACTCGATACCATATTTAACTAATTCATCTTTAATTTGATCAATGTCAAAATTAAGGAATGCGGTCGCATCAATATGCGAACCCCTAAATGCCGCAAGAATTCCTTCGACAGATTCTGCAATTTGCCCCACTGCCATTCGTGTGGTCACAGATAATGCGGAAACAATTACATCCGGTACTTCTCCATTTTCACAATATGGCATATCTGCTCGTGGTACAACTACGGAAACAATTCCTTTATTACCACACTTACTTGAATTGCCGGTCCAATAATATGTATTCTTATATTTGGTCAGAAAGATATGATTTGGAACTTCCAAACAATAAACTTTACCTTGCCAATTAACGATCATGTCTTCCTTTTCATGAAAATTAACAATCGGCGTACAATTCTCATGAATAATAATATTATTATTCATAATTGTACAGCGGATTCCTACATGAAACCCTAACCGCACAATAGATTCACTGTAATGGTGATTGATTGGTGTGAAAATATAGTTTGAACTATCATGTGGATTTTCCATGCAAATAAGTCTTGAATCTTGAAATATTGATCTAAAAACAATCAAAGCCTGACTTAAATCCAATTCCCAAATAAAATCGGGAAACCTACCATTATAGTAAGCTAATTTATCATAAATGTAAGCATTATCAATACTCACACTATTTAAACATCTTTTTGATATTAAATTCATTCTTGTAACTAAATCATTTAATATTTTTGATTCATTTCTTGAAATATTTTCAATAATGATCATATTATTCAATAATTTGCCTTTCACAACAAATAATCCAAATAATGTAAGAAAATCATCCATGTCATAAATTTGACCAGCATGATAATCCTCAAGAATATGATTTTTATACATCCCATGGGATGTATATATCACTTTCCTACCAATTATATCTTTCGCATATTGTAATACCCAATTTCCATTGATTCTTACAAACATTCTATGATTCGGGGTAACAAGACCCTTAATATATTTTGAATTAATTTTATACATTTCACCATCGTGATCATAATTGTATAATTTAGTTGGCTTCTGATATGAAATCATGCCATTGTTATTTGTTGCAATAAAATCATCTATTGTAACTTCAGCAACTGGTTTCCAACCTTCTTTTGTAAGGACCGAATGATCCGGCGCTAAACAAAGTTTATCACCAACGCCGAGAGGCCTATTGGATCTAAACTTAACTTTAGCAATCTCGGCATCTTCATCATTTCTTACGATAATTGCCCTATCAATATAAATTGATTCGTCGCGATTATAAACAATCGACTTATCTGCAAAAGAATAATTTTCTTTTGACTTGGGTAAATTAGCAGTCTTAACAATAAGTACATCGCCCTTTTTAGCGAGCGTACCTTCTTTAATTAAGCCATTTTTACCTATATGCTCATAAATAGCATCTTTCTTTATGTCTATAGTTCTCGCATAATCACTATTGCCGAATTTTTCATTCTTATCCAATTCAACCTTTTCATAATTATAAAACGATGCATTAAACATGCCACAATCAACACTTGATTTATTAACTTCAATTGAATCCTCTTGATTCATACCTCCATGTAGGGCCAATGCAATAATTGCATTTTGCCCGTTTGGATAGCTAATACTATCTGATAACGTTGTCACTAGCGGCATTTCACAATAATGCTGAAATGTAACATTCTTATCTATTCTAAATGGGAAATTCAATGCATACCATCCAGCGCTTTGGCGCCTATGATTGCTATACATTGTATTCCTTACCGCATTTGATAAGTTAGCATGTGGTCCTGTTAATGTAACAATCCCGAAAATAGCCTGGTCAATATCGCAGTGTGTAAATTGATTCAGTAAATCAAATTCATGTTCTTTTAATTTATTAATATTATAAGCAAGGAGTAAGTTTTCCTGTTCTCCAGGTGAAACATACTCAATTACTCTTTCCTTAACTAGATCATCGATTGTTATCTTCTTTGATTCTAAGTCAATTTTATGTTGTTTTGTAAATTTAATCCATTGATGGAACTTCATTGTCCTGTCCCCATTAATGTAATTTTCATTATATTCCTTAATGTTGCTATAAACAATCATAAGTGGCCTCATCATGCGACCAACATCGGTCCAGAAGTAACACTCCCTAAATAATGGTTCCCAAATAATTGTTGTCAAATGGTGGATGTCACCATATCTTCTTTTTTGTCTATAATAGTTCACAAGTAAATCGGATCGTTCGCAACAACCTATCCAATCTCCATTGACGAAAACTTTAGAAAGCTTGTCTTTGGATATTTGTGATGGACTTACATCATCCAGCTTCAAAAGATTTGGATCATCATAAAGAATCTTTTTCAAAACATATGATGAGGAGGCTCCACAAATTGATGCAGTAATGCACATTTGTTTCGCCATTCCAACCTTTTCTCCTGAATCTGGGCTTTGTGACGGATCAATAAATCCCACATAACTGCTTTGTACACGCCTCATTATATCAGCTCTTTCATTTTGCTTGCTTGATGTTGTATTTGGAGTGTTAACAGTATTCAAAATCGATTTAATATTCATATCGTTTTTGTGATTTAGGATTTGTGATGAAATGCGATTCGTGATCTCATTCCGTTTGATAGTAATAGTTTTATTACCAGTTGTAATTGATTGAATCAACATACGCTCAAGATCATCTGAATTGATTGCGGATTTTACACTTTCCGCAAGTTGTACATTTGAAAATGGTGTTGATTTAAAATCTTTTGCAAATTGCTTTTTTATTTCTTGAATAATAACAAAATTAATTACTGTTTTTAGTGTCTTTGCACTTGATGTACCGGAAGCAGTAATTCTTTTGTTTTTATAAGAATCCCTATCAGTCGTATGGGATATACCCATATCAATAGAAAGCAATCTATTAATTAAATGCCCAAAGAATCTCAATTTAGAAATTCTATGTTCAATTTCAGTCCCAATGTGTGGGAAAATAAACCTATCAATAATATTTAAGATATTATTATTTAAATATTTAATCACATTATCATCCTTCTTAATCGATTTTTCTTTTGCGCCATCAATAATTCTTTGTGCAATAAATTGAATAATTTCGGTAGAATCTGTGGATTTTTGAATTGGTCCAAAGTCCTTGCTTTTAACAGCAAATGATTTTTTCAAAATCTCGTGCATTGTTTTGGTATTTCGATCCTCATTTTCCACGCCATAAACAATATGATCAATAATATCATACTCGGATGTCATTCCAAGGGCCATGAATATTAAGTAAAAAGGAATTTCGAACTTGTCAAATTTGTTGGTCGTGATTTCAATTGTAATCATACCTGTATTCAACAATCTTAAAATTACTTGATACGAATTTTCATATGCATCCCCGGGCTTGCTCAAGAAAACACCACGCACGATTTCATTCATAAACATATTTTTATGAACATGAAATGTATTGTTTGTAATATTTTCTAAATTATCGACAGTCCATTCTACGCCCTTGATTATGAAATAACCACCGGGATTTAATGGATCCTCTTCGATTGACTTGAGTGATTCCTTTGTGGAATTAAAAGTATTGCACAATTCGGTCCCGACTGCACAAGGTATAGAAGCTACTCTATGATTCTTGATTTCGGCAGTTCTGGTCTTTGTTGTTCCATTCTTAAAGAATGCTGTGGCTGTAATCGTTGCATCAATAAACATTTGACAAGAATAAGTAAGATTCTTTGTTCTTGCCAAATTCGGAGTTAATAGCTGCGGCTTTCCTGATTTGTATCGTACCGTAGAAGGCTGATGCAAATTGACATCAGTGAAGTCCACTTTATAAGTAATCTCACTAATTTCTTTGTCTTCGTCAGTCTTATCTCTTTCGTTTTTGATTCGTCCTTCCAATACAAAAACCTTTGTCATAATTTGCTTTATTCCAATTTTATTAAATGAATTCATTGATTCAATATGATGCCCTGCTATTTTCTTTTTTTCCATTTCCGAAATTATAACAGTTTTCATATCACCCAATAAAAGACTTTCATCGATTTTCATTGGTTTCTCAGCTGGGTAAATCTTATTTTCCTTTGCTTTTTCCTTAACTAATTCCTTTGCACCTGTTATTTCTTCATTTTTTACATTATTGGTCATATACTTCATAATATTCTCATTTGACATATCATCAAGGTCTTTTACATTCCCCTCGGCATTTTCAATAAGATCACTAATTTCCTTTGATCCATTATAAAGATCGTGATTGATTTCATTAAAGGTTATCGTATCGTGCTTGCTATCAAGAGACTCAAGGTATTCCTCAAAATTCGCTTCATTTTGGGCCCCATTCATCTTTTATATACAAGCAGTTATTTTTTTAATATACAATACGTCTTAATATAACTTATATATATTATTCAAATTTAAATTATAGCCCTATTTCCTATATATTCTCCCTATAAGAAAATAGTATTTATATTTAATCAGTTATCAAATTAAAAAAATGAATTTACTTTATTATATATAAAAAAATGTTCTACCAACTCAATCTTTACTATGCGGTTCATTTTGAAATCGAGTATAATGACAGAGTTATGGCTATTTTGAAGAAGAATAAGAAATTTATCGGCTTGAGCAAGAAAGCTGCAGAAATCAAATTACAAAATGCAACAATTAGCTCGAGCACAAATTCGGACAAGGAACCAACGAGCGCATTCATCTTTATTGAGGAAATGACGACTGGTGATAATGAATATGAAAAGCCCGAAGAAGTATTCAATGAATTCGATGCAAGTGAGCTAATTAAGAAGGAAAAAAAATATATTAAGGCAATTACTGTTTTGGAGGAAATTGCTGATCTAATTAGAAAGAGCTTCCCCGGCGAAAAGGATCTCAAGGACATTCGATGCAAATGGCTCGCCATTAATTGCGAATGGGATGATGAGAGTGACAGTGAGTAATGAACTCTTCAATGATTTTATAATTCAGCTTCACCATAATATTAATTATTTTTTTTGTAAATTTTTTCCTACAATTTCTTTTCATAATTTCTTCCATGTCATCACAATTGTCAATAATTGTGCTTGAAATATACATTATTTCATCATTAATCGGCTTTTTTAATTTCAAACTAATGAAATCATTTAATAAAGAAAAAGCACCATTATTGTCAATTACTGGCGCGATCACATGCGTTGAGAAATCGCTATTTTGCCTCGAAAAGTTATATTTAAATTCTCCCCTATTCTTTTTGTCAATATAGTAAAGTTTAATATAGCAGTCCTTGCTTGAGATCCTATTTACATGCGGGTCTAAACACTTGGCTATCACATATATAAAATTAATGTCGATTTCATCAAATGGAATAGTTGAATGCTTTTCTATTTTATTACAAATGATCTCCATTCTTTTGTTTTTCGTCAAAGACTTTATGGATTCTTCATATGATTTAACATCAATCGGCCTTGGTAATTTATAAAATTTGCATAGATTAATACAACTTGAATCATAAAGTTCATTATTGTTAATTAGTCTTTTTGTTAATAAATAAAACATTATGCATCCAAGGCTCCATACATCAATTGCATTTGTTATTTTTGCCCTAACAAATCTACTATCATGTTCGGGCGCTCTTACATAATTTGTTTGCGATCCTATAAATTTATGAGAAAAGTCAAATATGGAAATCCCAAAATCACAAATTACTGCATTGTAAGAACCATTAATTAATATATTTTCCAGCTTTAAATCAGAATGTATCACATGTTTGCCATGTAGATATGCCAAGCCATCTGAGATGTTTTTTGCAATATTGTATGTAAGACATGCTTTAAACTTAGTTTTAAATGAATTGCTGTTATCAATAAAGTCTTTCAGGTTTAAATTATATTTTGGCATAATTATTTTGCAATCCTTATCAAGGACAATATCACTCACTTTAATTATATTCTTATGATCTAAATAAGTTAGCATATTGATTTCCATTAAAAAGGTCCCAAAATCATAAATATTTGATATCTTTATTGCTTTGTTATTTTCACAATAAACTTGCGAGAATGTTCCAAAACCAATTTTGATGGACATATTTATATATTGTATATTGTATATTGTAAATTCAATTTTAAAATCAGAATTATAACATAAGCTAATTTAGATTGAGAAAAATATTTAATGTAGAATGCGAATATTTAGCATTTTTTATTTTTTATTAAATATAATTTTTTTATTTACTATAAGTAAATTATGCATGCAAAAGTAAATAATAATATTTGGGTAGGTGAAAAAGCATCTGCAGAAAATAGTGAATTTTTGGACAGTAATGATATTACCGCAATCGTCAATCTCACCCAAGAGAAATTTAATAGATCTGATGACATTGATTATTTTGATTTCTTGCTGCCAAGCCAGGAGTTAATGGATACCGAAATCCCACGAACACAAAAAAAATTGGACAACATTTCTGAAACAATTAAATTATTAGTCAATAATAATAGAAATATCTTAGTTTGTTGCGAAAATGGCTACAATAAATCCATTTTAGTTGTGGGATACTATTTAATTACTGTCAAAAAAAGTAATTATAATAAAGTCATTAATCAACTGGAATATATTTACAAAGACAACATTAAATGCCTTGCATTGATTTCGCACCGTAAAATCCTCAAGCTTATCTCGCCAGATGTCAAAAAGAATCAATCAATGGGGAACTATTTATATCATTGATGGGATAATTATTAAACTCATTGTTCATAATTTTGAAATCATCTTTAATGATTTTTTTTCCTCTATTCCATAATCTATGGATAATATATACACTTATATTTAATATTTTCTCAATTTCGACTGGGGTATATCCATTTTCTCTTAATTCCACAATAGATATTATTTGCTTCTTTGAAAACAAATAATGATTCCTTTCTGTTTTTTTCTCAGGTAGGTTTTTGAAATTTCTCACCAATTCATTCTTTCTTTTGTTCGATAATGACATCATATGTTATATATATCAATTATAATTTAAAATAAAATTGAAATTTGCCTTTGTTTTTAAATTATAACTACTTCCTGAGAAGATCTTGTTCCACCCCTAGCTTGACAAATATGCTTTCCTACAGATTTGATGAATTTGACTGCAAAATCAAAAAATATTCAAGCGGAACGAAGCATATGCAACCATGCATTAAATGGGAATCTCTCAAGCTTTCGAAAAATAAAGTGAAGGATCTGGATGTAAGAACTGATGCAAATGATCTACATATGATGATTGAAGGACAATATGGAGAATATGTTTATGCGATCTCGCGCATTAACTCTGATGTCATTGCAATCGAAAAATTGGAAACTGGAAAATCAGAAGTAGAATCAATCAAGACATGCTTTATCAAAATATATTAGCTCCTCCTTCTCAGGAATTCTAGTGAAAATAGCTCCCCTTTAAAAAAAATATTAGACTGGTGTCACCAGTGTATTTGTTTTTTTCACAGATGTAGCATTTATCATACCAATTTCCTTATGTATATTGCAATATAATGGCCTTTTTCCATAATAATTAAATTTCGCCTGTGATTTGCAATTTATACATTTTTTATTTCTTAATTCAACCATATTAATTTTTTTATGTTTGGAACAATAAAGCATTATTCCATTTGGATAACCAAAACTTCTTGATACTTTACATGGGGTTACAACGCATTTCTGCATCCTCACATTCATCATATTTTCCCTCGCATGTGACTTACAATAACGCGGCGTCAATCCTTCATAATTAAATGATGCTTGCTTTGGGCAACAATCTTCAATACAAATCATTTTTTATATATAATACATGTCTTTCAATTTTATAAAATTGAATATTGAAAGTATAGTATTTATGCATTAAAGATATAAATCTTAAATAGAAAAATGGGTCTCCCAATCGCATCATCTGAGCAATCCTCAATCATTGATGACTTGAAGGAGAATAATGTAGTTGTGGATTCAGTAGCAGGAAGTGGTAAAACTACCACAAATCTACATATTGCGAAGCATTTTAGCGACCACAATATCTTACTTTTGACCTACAATGCAAGGTTGAAGTTTGAAACCAGGGACAGGATTATGAAGGAAAATATTGAAAATTTAGAAGCACATTCATATCATTCCTTTTGTGTAAATTATTACAATCCGCGGGCCTATACAGATGCACCAATTAAAACATTGGTCGACAAGGATAAGAAGCCCATAGTGGAGATTGAAAAATATGATATTATTGTTGTAGATGAGGCCCAAGATATTACACCATTATTTTACAAATTAGTTAAAAAGATTTACAAAGATTTTGCGCCTGGTGCTAAGATATGCATTTTTGGCGATAAAAATCAAAGTATTTATCAATTTAAGGACGCCGATTCAAGATATATAACTCAAGCACCAAAATTATTTAACCTTAATGAGATCCCATGGAAGGAATGCAAGTTATCAACTTCATTCCGCATAACCAATGAAATGGCCTCATTTGTTAATAATTGCTTGCAAGTGGACAGAATGGTTGCAGTTAAATCTGGTTCAAAACCCAGGTATATAATTGCAAATTCATTTAGTGCAAGACATGCATTTGATGAAGTAAAGAGATATTTACTAAATTATTCACCCGATGAGATTTTCATTTTGGCCCCCTCGGTCAAAGTCAGTGTAAAATCTCCAATTAAGATTTTGGAAAATAAACTCAAGAATAATTTGAACTTGCCCATTTATATTCCTATATCTGATGAAGAAAAAATGTCAAAGGAAGTTATTGAAAACAAATTAGTATTTTCGACATTTCATCAGGCAAAGGGATTAGAAAGAAAGGTCGTGATTATACTTAATTTTGACGATTCCTATTTCAAATACTTTGCCAAGGATGCCGATGAAACCATGTGCCCAAATACCCTATATGTTGCATGTACAAGAGCAATTGAGCATTTGACACTTTTTCATCATTACAAAAATGACTTTATGCCTTTCATAAATCAGCAGGCGCTCGCACCATATGTTATCAATAAATCATTATTGGAAGTTGGTGGAAAAGAGCTTAAGTCAGTTAATTTATCTACGTCAGTTATTGAGTTGACGAGTTATTTGCCAACTGAAGTGATTGAAAATTGCCTCAAATCGTTGATAATTACTCCGATAACTCCTGAAGATGAAATAATCGACATCCCAGTTACATCGGAGCAACCAATGGGATATGAATCTGTTTCTGAATTAACAGGCATCGCCATCCCATTATATTTTGAATTTATTAAAAAAAGCAGCATGGGGATATTTTCAAAATTACAAAAAGAAGACTTAGAAATATGCCAGGCTTTGGAAAAGGATTTATCTCCAGCCAATTTATTGAAGATCGTGAATATATGGTTTTCTATCAAAACCGGATATATTTTCAAACGATCACAAATTGAAAATTATGATTGGATAAGTGAAGAAAACTTGATCTCATGTATTGAAAGACTTGAAAATCTTGATATTGAGGATCCAGAAATTGAATCATTGTGCATTGTGGAAAATGAACCCGAATTGCAATGCAGAAAATTGAATGGATACTTTGATTGCATAACAAATGATAAATTATTTGAATTTAAGTGCATTGAGGCATTTTCATCCGAACATTATTTGCAATTAGGCCTATATATGTATATGGACAAAGTAACCAATCCCGGAAAGAAAAGAAAATACTACATTTATAATATTTTAACAGACGAGCTCAAAAGTATGGAGCCGAAAAGCGAAGCATCTTTGAAGGACATGATTCGCTACCTGATAAAAAATAAATATGAAAAAACAAAGGAGGTCAATGATAAAGATTTTATCAGCATGAACCTTGAAAATAAAGTACAAGAAAGAAACAATATAAAAATATTTTTGGATATTGAAACAAATGGATTACCAAAAAGAGTAAGTGGAAAACTACCCGCGCCAAGCAAATATGCAGAATATGACGAATGCAGAGTCATTGAGCTGGGTTATATTGTTACAAATGGTCGCGAAATTATAAAGAAAGTGAATCATATAATTAAGCCCAATGGCTTTTCCATCACGAACGATAGCATCCACGGGATTACTGAGGAGATGGCCTATGAAAATGGTGTTGATATTGATTTAGTTCTGAGTGAATTGCTCAAAGATTGTGAACATGCTGATGCATTAGTTTGTCACAACATTGTATTTGACAAAAGTATCTTACTCGCCGAACTTTATAGGAATAGAAATAAGGACCTAAATAAATTTAAGAAATTAGATGAAATTTGCACGATGCGATTAGGAGCAAGGAAGATGAAAAAAGGACTTTACATAAAAATGGATAAATTATATGAGATGCTTTTCGATAAAAAAATCGATCAGAATCATAGGGCCCTATCCGATGCTGAAATTTGTATGGAGTGTTATTTTGAGATGAATAAAAATTGAATTTATTTTTTAGTTAATAGCTTAACAATGTCGCTTGATTATGCAGGAAAATCCCATATAAAATATCAAGAAGTTGATTTATTATGGAATTTTACTATCTTAGAAAAATGCATAATTGTTACCTTAGTTTACAATAATGGCGATTTATTTATTTATGGTATAAGTGATATGGCAATAGAAAAGATTCTAACAACAAATTCACAGCCGATTAATCTGCAAAAAGTAAATATTTGCAACATGAAAACATATAAGGATATTGTATTGGGGACCACAGGCCCAAATAGAAAATCGAGATTTATTATCATGTATCCATTTGTTTATATTGTGACAAACATTAAAAATGACTTAAATAATCTTATAAATTATTATGAAAATGGGAATAAATTTAAAAAAATGAGCAAATGCATTTATCCATTAAATATAAAATTAATACTAGATAATCGATGCATAATCGATAATCAGGAGCATATTAAATTAATTATAAACTATTGCATCAATTAATTTAATTTTTTTCCTAAATGATTTTATATTCCTTACTGATTTATTGTATATTAACAATAACTTATTGTATTTTTACAATAATTTATTACATTTTAATATGTTAAAAACAAGATATAAACATGCGGATTATATATTCAAACTAAATATATGATTACAATTACAATAAAATGAATGCGCGATTTATTATCCACTTGGCCGATATTCATATTGGGAGCTGGAGCGATTTTAAGTCAAATCGCAGCTCCGAATATAGATCGGTGTTTGACAAATTAAAAGAAAACTTAGATCAATACCCTCTCAAGGATAAGGCGATCGTTGTTATATGTGGTGACATCTTCCATTTTAAGATCAAATTACATCCGCAAGATATTGATGATTTTAATTATTTGATAAAATCACTGGAAGGGTATCCTATTATAATTATACCAGGAAACCACGATGGAAATGTAAATAATCCCAATGAACCCGACTTAATCAGTCCCTTGATCTGCAACCATAAGTCCATCACTTATTTAAAAGATACTGGAATATATGAATTATTTAATAGAAAATTTTATCACATAAGTGTTTTTGATACAGAAATTAGTGAGACTACAATTTCAAATACAATAAAGGAAAATCCCGATTCAATCATGTTGTATCATGGACCTGTAAATGGGGCAAAATACAAAAACTGTGTTGAATCGCATTCTAAAATCGCCAAGGATGTAATGAAGTTGGCAAAGATTTGCTTACTGGGCGATATACATGAAGCACAATTTATTATGAATAATGCGGCGTATCCGGGAAGCTTGATCCAGCAAAATATGAACGAGGATTTAAACAAAGGATTTATTATTTGGGATGTAAATAAAGTGGAAGGTGTTTTTAAGAAAATAACCAATGACTATGGTCTAATAAAAACAGATGTATCGAAAATGGATTACGATGAGGCAATAAGTTTTATTGACAAAATGGAAAAGCCAAAAAATATAAACAGATGGTCTATACATTATTCAGATGATCGTATTATTAATTATGTAAAAGAAAAGTATGAAATTGCGCCCGAACTTAAAAGGATTACGCCGGTTTTGCCAAAAAATAAAATAGAAACACAGGTCGAAGTCCTCAATTCCCTTTTGGTTCGAGATAATGTTTCACTAGAATTGCGCGAGAAAATATTGAGCATGCATAAAGAATATTTTGGCATATTTAACAATATATCTTGGCATATTGTGGACCTGAAGTGGGATAATTTATTTAAATATGGCGAGGACAATTATATTGATTTTCGTAAAATCAATTCCATTTGCAGTATTGTTGCGCCAAATTGCTCGGGAAAATCTTCTATTTTCGACATAATTGTTCTTATGCTTTTCAATGTAAATTTGCGCGGAACAAAGAAGTCTATAATAAAGAAGGGCAAAAGTAAGGCAAGATGCGAAATTAAATTTATTGCCGCGGATAAGTTATATAAAATAATTAGAAATTTTGATATCTCCGACAATACGAAAAATATTCAGCTGTTTGAAAAATGCAATGAGGAGTTTGTAAATATAACTGAGTGCGATATTATAAAAACATACAGGGTTATTTGCACGCTTATTGGGGACAAGGATGAGTTTTTGACCACAAATATGCGGACGCAGCATTCCGACCACAGTGTGGTTTATGCCTCAAATTCCGCGAGAATTGAAATATTATCCAAAATTTTTGGACTAACAAGTATTGACAAAATCAAATTGGATGTTGACAAGAAGATAAAAGAAATAGAAAAGAAATTAAAAGAAGTTCCCGCGGCGACTGCAACAGATATAGAAAATCAGATCTATGAAAACATACAAATAATTAGCAATATGAGTTCACAAATAGAAGCATTAAACAATAGTCTTAATTATCTTACGAGTGATTTAATAAATTATCCTGTTATTAATTGCAAAGACATAACGCAAGAGATGATAACTACAACAGAGAAAAACATTTCTCTGTGCAATGAACAGTTAAATTATATTAATGGCAAAAGTTATAATGAAGATTGTACGAAGCCGCAGTATGAAATATCAATTTGCATCACAGATTGGCACAGTGAAATGAAAGGGGAAATCGATGAGAAATACAACGCATTACAAAAAACATGCGATGAGTTTTTATGTGGTGAAACTAACATTAAAAAAGTTTCAATAAAAAAGACAAACTTGTTGAAGAAACAAATTGTATTGGAGCAAATACTAAAGGGCATGAAATTTGTTAACGTTTCTTATGATTTAACAATGTATGAACAGGATATAAAGGAACTTGAGCAATTTGATGGGGCTGAAGAACAATTATTGTTTGAAACAAATATTCTGAATTCATTGTTGAGTGTTGAATATAAGTTCGTAGAACCAAACTTGGATCTAGAAAAGGAATTGGAAAAAAGAGTTGAGGGAATCAAAACAAATTCAAAGTTACAATTCAATAATGAATGCGGAAATTGTAAAAAGAATATATATGTTCTTAATAATGAACTTGCAACTTGCCAGAAATCATTACAGGAAATTAAGAAAAGCAATAAATTAATTCTTGAAAATTACAATAAAGAATTACTTGAAAAAAATAAAAATAATATTGCGGTGCAGAATGCGAAAAAAAAAATAGAACAATTAAGAGAGAAAGCAAATACAAATCAAAAATTAAAAGAAATTGTGGCGAAAAAAGACCAACTTGAAATTAATAGTAAAATAAAATCAATCACAAGCGAACTAGATGAAATAAAAAAACAGATAGAAATAATAGACAAATTTATTGCAGATTATACTTTATTACAAAAAATGAAAAACGCAAAAGATTATAGAATGAAGATAGACAAGGAAAAATTGATAGAAATGACAAAAAAATATAAAAATAAGATGAAATACTATAAGGAAGAAATAAATAAATCAAATTTATATAATAAAAATCTAATTATAAATAATGAAATTAGAGAAGCAATTAATGAGAAAATAATTAATATAAATAAAATAAATCAATCAAAAGGTGCAAAAGATAATCTTTTAGAATATTTGAATAAACAAAAATTAATCGAAAAGAACTATGTTGAAAAAGCACCGCCATTAATTATGGAAATGAACAAGTATGTTATTTATAAAAACTATTTAATGAGCAATAGTGAGTTTAAGCACAATGTTGTGCGTAATAATTTGCAATGTATAACAGCGACCGTAAATAGTATCTTATCTTCATTTACTGATTTCAGCGTGGAATGCTATCATGACAAATCCATAATCTTTATGATTAAAACAGCCGATATAGAGCTTCCTATTGATATGGCGAGCGGATATCAAAGATTCATCGTAGATATAGTCTTTAGGCATGCATTAAATACATTTTATAGCTCCCAGTTCTTATTCATTGATGAAGGATTTGGTGGATTAGATTCAACAAACTTGGGAAAAATTAACGATTTGTTTAACCATATTATTCAGGATTACAAGTTCATATTTATTATTTCTCATATTATAGAAATACAGCAAATTGCAACAGAGAAGATTAACTTAGTGCAAAATGATGAAGGGTCTCGCATTATGCATGGGATTATTGAGATCGAGGCGCCGATTGAAAAACCCAAAGAAATAAAAATTGCACCCGATGGAAAATTCTATTGTGAATGCGGCGAGCTGATTTTAAATAAATCAAAATATTCTCATCGCAAAACAAAAAAACATTTAAATAGATTGAAAGATAAATAAATTATTGAGAAATAATAAAACAAAAAAAATATTTTTTTCGCATAATATATCATGTCGGTAAAAAATTCAGGTTTTAATATCAATGCTCCCGCGGCTCCAACTTATACCCAATTGCAAATCTCGGGCGGATCACTTGATGCATCATTTGCCTATGACTATGCATTAACATATGCCACTGCTTATGGTGAAACAGACTTCCGCGAAAATATCACCTCGGTCACAACTGGCGCCACAAATCCCGCGGTTGCAGTCACGGCGATTCCGGTGCCGACAACAAATAATGTAATTAGCAAGAAATTATACAGGAATACATCGGATGCAACTACAACATTTAAATTGGTTGCAACACTTGCACGAGGAGTGATCTCATATAATGACAAGACAGCGGATGCGGATCTTGGCGCGCAGGCCCCCGAGGGGAATACGGGGAGTTCGAGGCAAGTTATGGATGGTTATATCAAATTTGAAAATCCAAATATTTATTCTGTCACAAATGTTGCGGTCAACTCAGCCATCACGTCGAATTTTACTGTATTTGACTCGGGTGCCGCGGAAGATTACACCGCCGATTTACCCACACTTAATGCAGATCTTGTTGGGGTCAAGATCGTGGTCCTCAATAAGGGCACCGGGACCGTGACGATTTCACCCTTTACGGGCCAGCAAATCAACTCAGTGGTTGATGGAACCTTCGTTATTGGGACCACCACAGTTGAATTGAACTCGGCCGTCGAGTTTATTGCTACTTCAGCTACAAATTGGGACATTATCTCATACGTTGAAACCACGATCTAAGTGAATAAAATTGAATAATATATCTCTTAATCAAACAAGTATTGATTTCGAAATGGATACTTTTGATTTGATCGACGCCGGAGATTATCTTGAATTAGCTTGCAATAATCCTTGCAAGTTCATTAATGATATATTAAAAGGAAAAAAGGAGTTATATCAATGCTTGAAGCAGCATGATGCTGTAAATTTGGCTTTGGTTAAATACGACGGAATGATGCTTCAATATATACACAATAAAACAAAGGAAATTATTTATAATGCACTTTATAAAAATTCATTTTCATACCAGCATTTAGAAAATAAAACCATAGAATATCAAAAATTAGCAATCATAAATGATGATAGAGTGTTGACGATCATAGAACAAACAGATGAAATATGTACATTCGCAGTTAAAGCAAGGGCGAGTAGCTTAATTTATGTGAAGAATCAGACACCAGAACTTTGCGAGTATGTGATTCGCCAAAATCCAAATAATATTCGCTGGATTTTGAATCCTTCTATGGCAATTTGCATTAAAGCTTTGGCAATGGACCCGTGCGTATTGCAATGGATCGACAATCAAACCGAGGAATTATGCAGTATTGCAATTAATATTAATCCGATGGCTATCCATTATGATTCAATCCAATCAGAGGCGAATTGTCTCCGCGCGGTAACTTTAGATCCGCTCACATTGCAATGGATCAGGAATCAAACCATAGATGTGGTTACAACTGCATTTTCACAGAATAAAAAAATTGTCAATTATATAGTTTGGTATTCGAGCGAATATATGGCTGCGTTGATAAATAAAGAACCAAAATTATTTCCTCTTATTGATTGTCAAGATGAGCAAGTAAATTTGGCGGCCGTTAGAAAGGATGGGCAAATGCTGAAATACATCACGAATCCATCACGAGAAATCTATGATGCTGCAATTGATCAAGATCCACACGCCCTAGAATATGTGGATCTCAGACTATTTGATCAAAATGAATACAAAAAAATATGTACAAAATGTTTGTGTATAACATTAGGTACATTTTCGAACATCAAAAGAGAATACTTGAGCAATAAGAATTACAATGATTTATGCTTATTTGCAATTGGCTTGAATCCTGTTGTAATTGCATGCATTAAGGATCAAACAATCGAGCTTGTGATGGCCGCCGTAATGGTGAATGGATACACCATTAAATTCATCACCAATCAAACAGATGAAATATGCTATGCTGCAATGTATCAAAATATCGGAGCAATCAAATATATCAGAAATCAAAAGAAGGATTATTGCTTGTTTGCGGTAAGAATGAATGGTCTTGCATTGCAATTGATCAGAAATCAAACCTTCGAGATATGTAGTATTGCAATTGATAACAACCCCTGGGCCCTCGAATTCGTGAAAAATCAAACGGATGCCTTGTGCTTGCAATCATTGCGCGATGATTACAGGACCTTCAGTCTTGTGCGAAATCAAAGTCATTTTCTTTGCATGCGCGCGGTTAAAATAAATGATGCCATTCAATGTGTAAGAAAGCAAACTGAGGAAATATGCGTGGCATCGGTCATGTATGATGGATTCTCAGTAAGATTTGTTGAGGAACAAAATGATGTGATTTGCACAGTTGCATTATTGTCCGAAATAGATTCGTCCGAGCATATTGGCAATGTAAGCAGGTACATTCCTCTGATAAAGAGATTGAATAAGCAAGAATTGACCGAGGATGAGATGCAATTCACGGATAAATTAATTATCAATGCATTGAAAAGTAATTACAAGGTGATGAATTTGCTTAATGACCCAAGCAACAAATTATGTATGGCTGCAATATATGCCAATCCACTTGCATTAAAATACATTATTGACCAAACTGAGGAGCAATGCACAACTGCAATTTTGGGCAATATTGAGGCATTCAAATTTGCAGATATACAGACCAATGAAATGTGCATGTATGCAATCGATGTCAATCCTCACAATTTGATGTATGT
>Ga0307932_1000260_pt1 | contig 21353 bp, 19 predicted proteins | sample OrgLakmetageno48_FD_201843 | JGI IMG/M metagenome (GOLD analysis project Ga0307932, IMG submission 201843) | Saline water microbial communities from Organic Lake, Antarctica - #48 | ecosystem: Environmental > Aquatic > Non-marine Saline and Alkaline > Saline | place: Antarctica: Organic Lake...
CATTATTACGGAAAATCCTTCTAGAAAGCAACCTTGCATCTGAGGCCGGTGTTGATACCCCAAAAGGTGTGTTCTCATAACTATTTGGATCACCATTCAAACCCCCCATATAACTTGTATAAAATTGGTCCACATGATTTTGTGTATTTAATGAACTTTGATCGCAAAATTCAATTCCTGATGTAAGTGCACTTTGTGAATATTTTTGCCTTTGTCCATAAGTTGAGTTATCACCACCCCTATCTTCTCGTAATTGTATATTACGACCCGAGGAATTCTTCCACTTGTTTAACAAACAATCCGGTGTCATGCTTAATTGATTATTATTTCTAAATGTAGCATGTTGATCATCAACTCTAAAGGATTGTACGGTTTTTTCAAGAACATTTTCTTTAATAAATTCAATCCTATCAATAATAAATTCAGTATTCAAACATTTTACCTGTTCCAAGTACGAAACTCCAGTAAGAGGATCGCTCATTAACATTTCTTCCTTAATTCTTTCTATAAAATGCACTGCGTTTTTCTTGAAATTATCGCGCAGAAAAGCGGCGACTTTATTTTTTGCATCATGACAAGTTTCGGGCGAATTTAAAAAATAGTCTTTTATTCTATTATAAAGAAATTTACAATTCTTATCTGAGCTAAATTTCTCAATAACTTTTTCAGTAAAATCATTCATTATATTATAAGATTGATTTTTAATTTATATTAATTTAAAATCCTATATATAATGTGGAAATTAATATATTTATTAATATTTATTGCGATCTTATATGCTTTATATCTTACATATAGACCTGTCAAATTAAGATCCATAATCGGCAAGTATGAAAAGGATTTAATAAAGTATCCGAGAACAAAATCAGAAACAAAGATAATCAATATTTTTGAATCTATCACAAAAGAGGATTTTCCAACTGTAAATCCATCATGGTTGAAATGGAAGGGTAAAACATTGGAGCTTGATGGCTACTGTGAAAAACTTAAAATGGCTGTTGAATTCTCGGGACCTCTTCATACAAATTGGTTTCCAAGCAAGGAATCTTATGTAACATACTTTAATAGGATTGTTAAGGATATTGTAAAAAGAAAAATGTGTAAAAAGCACAACGTAAATCTTATAGTTATAGATTATACTATTCCTGATACAACGTATAGAAATTATATCATATCGAGGTTATATGATATTGGATATATTAAAGATAAACCTATTACATATATAAATAAAAAGAAAGCGGAGCCATTTCGTAACCCTCAAATAGAAGAAGAATTGAACTTATCTGTAGATATTAACATCGCTTCTAAAATTAAATAAAATTGAAAAAACATATGAATATATATAAAAGATGAGCGGTGTAAATATTCATACGGAGAATATGCTTAGGAAAATCCTTGCGGATTATAAGCGCGAGTCGACAGGTGTAAATACTGATGAAAATATAGAGCTGGAAATCAAACTTAAAAATATCAATAAGAATAGTTTCGAAAGCATTTATAAAAGCTGCGTAAGTAGTAAGGATTTCTCCAAGCCAAAATTAGAAAGAAGCATAAATATAATTAACACAAATCCTGATGAGAAATTTCAAAAAGGGAAGTTAATGGATTTAAAGCAAATCATTAGATTTATTTATGGGGACGTTACAAAGGTTGATTATGAAGAAAAAAGTAGCTTGGTAAGACCTGTCTTTATAACTGACCATATTAATTATTCAGTTGCATTGGCCAAGGAAAGAAAAATTACTAAAAAAGCTCCAAAATCAAATGCATATGTTAGATTTAAGGCACGTGCATCGTTCGAATTATTCCCATTATCTGATTCGTTAAATAATGAATTAGATGAGACCGACACTAAAACTGTTACATCGCCTATGTGGCGAATTGATTTAACTGCTGTAAGGAGCGGGACATTGAACGATTTCAATAATTCTTTGAAAGTAGTCAAAAACGAATTCCTGCCCGATCGCATGGATGAGAAGAATTATTTGGATATTTTGAAAGATAATCTAATAGATAACTATGAAATAGAAATCGAGCATATTGGACAAGATAAAAATATAGAACCCGAGGAAATTTATTCCATAATTAAGTACGTTTTTACTTTGATAAATGAAAAGTATGCACAGGAAATAATTTATCACGACGAGATTTATCACATTGCTGATTATATTTTCTATAATAAGAACATTCTTGATCTATTTAAGAATAAATATGGATTAAAGAAATTGGCAAATCAAGTTATTTCCTTAACTAAAAATGAATATTACAATAGCATTTTCCCTCCCGAGGATTATTATTTGACAGATAAAGCGGATGGGAAACGTGTAATTATTAGCTGCAATGGAAATAGATGCAGAATAATGTTTTCAAATCATTTCATCGAGTTTTGTGATGGTGCATTTACGCCCGGAGAAATCACATTACTTGATGCGGAAGTGCTTGAAAAAAATAATAAAATTACTGCATATTGTTTTGATGCAATGTATATTAGGGATGAGGATATTTCCAAGAATCCCTTTGAAACAAGATTGACTTATCTGGAGGACGCATGTAATATTGTAAATAAGTATTTTAAGAAAAAAGACAAATATGAGTGCAAAGTTAAAAATTACATAAAGCTAACGGGCGATCTTGAGAAAGGATTTAAGGAAATATATTATAGTAAATTACCATATGAAATCGACGGGCTGATTATAACTGAGCCTGGAAAATCCTATTATAAGACAAAGAATTATAAATGGAAACCATATGATAAAAATACTATTGATTTTATGGTGGTAAAATGCCCAAGTAATTTGATTGGTTATCCACCATATACAAATAAGAAAGATCATACATTGCACCTATTATTTGTTGGAATAAATAAAGAAGTGAGGGAGAAGATTGGTATGGGATTTATTCCTCATTATGAAAATATGTTCAAGCATAATTATGGTTCATATTTCCCCATACAGTTTTCCCCAAGTGCGAATCCGCTTGCTTATTTATATCAGCATCCGATTAAGGAAGAGCAACAAGATATCGATAATAGGATTATTGAACTATCAAGAGATGCGAAAAATAAGAACTGGATATTTAATAAAATTCGCGATGATAGAAAAATAGAAGATCATTATTTTGGAAATGATTTCAAGGTGGCTGAATATACTTATTCAAATTATATTGATCCATTTAACTTTGACGATCTTTATGAAATGTCCGACAGATATTTTACAAAGGTATCGAGTGATATTTATGTGGCACCAAATAAATTCAAAAGGTATGTTATATCAACAACCCTTAAAAATAATCTCAGCAATTCTAAGTGGGTGATCGATCTTGCCGCGGGACGTGGTGGAGATCTCCATAGATATAATGAGATCGGCATTGAAAATGGTTTATTTATCGACATTGACCCAACAGCAATTTCGGAATTAATCAAAAGGAAATTTTCATTCTTTGCAATTAAAAAGCAGCAGGTGAAAAGAGGTGGAAATGATTCGATCCAATATGACAAATTATTTGTGAAGGACGTTAAGACTTTAACAGTACATACACTCGTTAAGGATCTAAAGGCGCCTGAAGATGAATTGATCGCGAGCATATATCAATTTGGTATTAAGCCAGGGCATGTAGATGGAATAGTTTGCAACTTCGCATTTCATTATATGTGCGATACTGTGCAAAATATAAGAAATCTACTGACATTTGTAGTAAAGACATTGAAAGTTGGCGGCTTATTCTTATTTACAGTATTGGATGGCGAGTCTGTTTTCAAATTGCTTGAAAATTATAAAATCAATGAGCAGTGGGAATCAAGAGAAGGTCCAGTTTTGAAATATGCAATTAAAAAGAAATATTCGAGCAACAAACTTACGGATGCTGGTCAATTAATATCAATTTTGCTACCACTCGCGGACGAAATGTATGATGAACCATTATGCAATTTGAAATATGTTGCAAAAGAAGCAAAGGCATTGGGATTAGAAGTGGAAATCAATGAATCTATGGGCGATTCCTTTGATGAATATAGGCGAAAATATAAAAGCATTGCTGATAAATTAACAGACGAGGATAAGAAATACGTGTCCTTGCATAAGATAATTACATTTAAACTTAAAAAAGAATTTAAAGATAAAAAATAAGTTTATTAAATAAATCAATATGTTTGCGCGAACCTTCATCAAGAATTTGGTGAAGACAAAATCACAACTAATTCTTAATAAATCACGTGTCGATAATAATTTTATTTATCACGACAAATATATTTGTCACGAAAAAAATATATTAACAAATATATTTTGTAATTATTATTATCCGCCAACCAAGGAGGATAAAATTAAAAAAAATAAAATTGTAAATTTTTTTATTAAAAAACATCCATATTGGAATAACTATTGTCTTTGGATTTCGACAAAAGATAAGGAGTATACAATGTGCTCGAAAAATCTGATTGGCATAAATAAAAATTATAGTTTGGAAATATCCAAACTTGCAATAAAAAGAACCATAGTAAATACTGCATTTAGAAATGAAATAGATTATCAAGTTGCACCATTTCGCAAGAAGGGTTATGAGGTGGATCATCAGCCACCGTTCTCATTTTTGCGCGATGCATTTATTACCAATTATAATATGAAAAGCAATACTAATATAGGAATAGCAGATATTGATATCTCCTACGAATTAATATATAATTTTACAGATAGAAATTTTGCAAAAAAATGGAAACTATTTCATGCAAAATATGCCAAGTTAGAAACAGTCACCAGAGAGGAAAATATTAAAAGATCTAATAATTATATTAGGCGATTTTATTGAAATTTTATTCAAATAGCACCGAGATAATATCTTCGGGGTTCTTGATATTTTTTTTGACAAATTCATTGTCGATGTGGAATTCATTATACAAAGTTCCAATGCGGGGGACCGAGCCAACAATTAATGGACCAGTTACTCCCGTCACAGAATCCTCCATCGAATTCTTCGCGGCTTCCTCCAATGTAATAAGTGGTGAACTAAATCCAGTCCTCAATAAAATATTTGAGCTTTCTCGGGTCTTCAATCCGCTGCTTTCAATACTCGTTACTTTTCCCGTGTATGTCATTTCATTTGCGTAAATAAGATAATGACGATGATTGCAGTTTTCTTCAACTAAATCACGAATCCCACTAATTACTTTTTGTCTTGCTGCCTCAATGCCAAACATTCTATATGTTTCTTGAATAGCATCTGTTTGGATCTTGTATCGATCAATATATGTATTTTGATAAAGATCGGCAATATTTGTTCCATTTGTCTTAATTCCATAAATATTTTCATTTTTGGAAATTGAACCATCTGGATTAATCTTATTTCTCAGCATTTTAATTACTCGCGCATTGTTAATGCCGGAAACACCTCTAATGATTGAATCAAAGAAGTTGTCCATAAGGGCAAGAACATCGCTTTCTTCTGTTGAAGATTTAAATATATTATTTCTCATGTAAATTCTTACAATCAGCTCCGGGGAATTCTCGGGCGAATATACAATATATATGCCCGGGAATAGCTCCCTTAATTTCGTGATCAATAATTCGACGGACATATTCTTTAAAATCATCGTGGTTTTATTTAATACGAACCTTATGCACCAACGAGTCAAGTCGCCAGGTGGTGGGATCAACGGATTGACTTTGACAAAATCATCGATCATTTTTTTCTCATGCTTTGTTTTGGAATGAACTGGATTTCCAAATTTCTCAAAGTAGATTTGCCAATAAATTATAAAGTGTTTTAATTTCATCACCTCAATATTATTCGCAATTTCCAGCACCTTCTTTTCGTCACTTTCATATTCCTGAAGGACCGGAATCAGCATACTTGGATTGGTAAGCTTAGCATTATCTTTTGCACCAAGCACTTCCTTTGCCCTCACCATTCCGGTCTTGGATGTTCCGCCCGAGGCCGATCTATGATGGGCATCCAACATATATTGTGTCAAAGGGGCTGAGAATGATTGCGCTGCAACAATGCCAACGCAAGTACCTGGATCAATCAATGCCTTTGCATAATTGTATCTAATTTTATCAATAATAATATCGAGTGATTTATTATTAATTTTATGCTTCAGTAAAGCATTTGGGTGTAAATATGATCTAATGATCATAATAATTTGAATGCAGGAGTATTGTATATTGACTGGGATCTTGGTTCTATTCTTTTCTTGGATCGAGTTCAATAATGTGTACGGGATAATTTCGCACAAGACATTAATTTTCTTTACCATAATGCGCAATTCTTCCTTATTTGCTTCTTCACCTGGGAACTTGCCCGTGATATCAATAATAATTCTGCTTATATTGATTGGCATATCTCTATAGTCTGATATAAGCTCACGCTCATTCATGTCTTCAATTGTAAGATATACTTTTCTATATAATTCTCTGTCTTCTTTAATTTTTTCAAATTCTGCGGGAAAATCCTCATGAAAGTATGTCTTTTTCAATTCTTCATTTGAAATCATCACCGTGGGAAATTTGATTTTTTCTACGTATCTTGGATCAAGAAAGTCTTCTCCATATCCAAAATCAATTATATTTAAATTCTTCATTGAAAACCTTATATTATTTACAATAATACTTTCCAGATTTTTGATAGATTTCCTGTTTTGTTCTCCTGTAATAGAAGTTGACAAAGCCTTGGAAATAATATCAAAACGTGAAGCCATTGCATTAAATATATATTCAGTTGAAGTTACTCCAGCCAAATATGAATTCGCAATATAACCTCGCGCTTCTGGTGTGTCATCGAATCTAGTAAAATATGGTAATGTTCTTTTGAAGCCGAATTTCTGTTGCATTCGTTCTCCATTGATGAGTTTTTGACCCACCGCTGTTACCATGTTGTATAAATGCTCAAGCTTGCCTTTGGCGCCAAACATGATCATTTTAAATAAATTATTTGATTCCGCATCAATTGCATTAAATATAGGTTCATTAAAATCTTCAATAATCCTAAGGTTGGAAATCTGCTGTTCCTCAAAATATTCCTCAACTGTTTTATTAATTGGAGGAATAATTTCACCATTTTGCAATTGCTCGGTAATAAGTCTGGATTTATTTATAATATCGCTGGAAATCTTGTCGATCTCTTCTTTTGATTCCTTGGAAATTAATAAATCCATAAGTCCAATTGTAAAACCGGACTGCAATGTATATGAAATTGCTAATTGTTGCATATTATATATTGATTTTAGTGCTTTTTTAGCACCATATTCTCCAGCAATGACATGATAAATACTTCCATTTGTGGCGGAGATTGTTGATTTATCTAAAATACCAGACTTCATTTTACCCTTCTCAATCACGACTTTAATTTCATCAGGATTGTATTCCATATATGGGACCATATTTTCATTATACCATTTTGTTCCTTTGATATAATTAATGGGAGTTTCTTCCATAATTAAATCAATGCATTCTCTTCCAGTTATTCCTTCTTTACCAATACCACTAAAATCTGGTAAGGTTGTCGAATATTGGAACAGAAGCATTGCATGATATTTATCAAGCTTAATATTGCTTCTTGTTAATTCAGCAAGTCCAACAATAGAATCGTTGGTCTGTCCAAGTGCGGGTGAGCTTGTTGTTCGTGAAATAAACCAGTTCTCAATTGAACTTAACTGACTAATTTCATTACGACCCGCAATCGTGGTTACAGGAATAATATGCATTGCATCTCCATCAAAATCAGCATTGTATAATGGTGTGTCAATAACATTAAATGCAATGGCCTTAATATCAGGATTTCTATTTACTTTAATTATATTTGTGCAAATATTTGAATCCATCAAACTTGGTTGTCTATTAAAGCCGGCCGGGTCACCATCAATTATATCTCTAAAAATAATATCTCCATTTTCCAATTCAACATCTTTCATATTTTCTAATTCATGTGTCATACCAGTGGATCTTTTAACTATTTTTGTTGCGCCTGGATACTTTTTCCTCCCATTCTGAATGTAAATTAAAAGGCGCTTTTTATTCCATTCCTGCACGGTTTCTTCATATTGAATTGTTAGTGCAAAAACTAATGGAATAACAATGTGACCAAGTGGAACATGACAATCGCCCACGATAGTGGACCTCATCATGACTCGAACTCGCTTACCCATAATATTCTTTCTAAGCCTTCCTTGCTTTGATTTAAGCCTTGTTGCAATCGAGCTCGCTGTTGATGAATCACTATTTGCTCTTATAAAATCATAATATTTGTTATTTATTTCAAAGATAGATTTAGATAATTTTTCATCGATAGGGTCAGTTACAACAAAAGGAAGCTTTTCATTTTGTTTAATAATCATTTGCAAAATCGTAGTTAAGTCATCATTAGTACTGCGATTACCTCCTATTTTCTTTACATCTGGCCTAATTGTCACTGGAGGAACCTTGATGGATCTTAAAACAAAATTGCGAGGGTGTGAATTTGGATTCTTGCCCAACTTAATTACTGTTTCATTTGAGATCATAGAAAAGATCTTTTGTGCCATATGAGGATAAACTATATAAATTTCTGTACTTTTATCATTAAATATATTTGCATTAATTTTCAATGGTTCCTTCGCATCCTTTTTAAATATTGGATGAAGTTCGCCACAATGTACTAAATTTTTACTTGAATTACTTGGTCTTGCGATCTTCGTTGCTTCATCTAATCTTTTCGCCTTTGGAAATTTTATATAAGTACTTTCTTCAATAACTGGCTTTCCACATTTCCTACATATAAGTTTCAACCATTTTCTAATTTCATTTACTGCTATGGGGTTCCATAATGGATAATTTAATTCAATATGTCCTTCATGACCAAGACATTTTTCCTTTTTATTGAAGCAAGTTTGGCACCTATATAAATGATCAGTTGTCCCAAGGTGGGGGTCATATACACCACCAGGCTGCGGAATATTATTCTTGAAAAAATCGCTCGAAGAGATTTTGGCATTTGTATCTTCTTCAACGGTTTCCGTACCTGAGAGATTAAACTTAACCTTGGTTATATGAGAATTGTACAGTAATTGAGGCATCTTTTTGATATAACTGTATAGATTCAATTTTTATAAGAAAATCAGCCCCTAATGATAGCTATTATTTATTATATATAGGACATAACTATAAATTAGAATAAAAATATTATTAATTATACTTATAATACTTTATTTATATATGCAAAATGGATGAAAACTTAACCGAAAGGGAACAAATTAAAGCAGAAATCAGAGAGGAGATTGAGAAAGATTTAATTGTCGAAATTAAAAATGAAATTAAGGCAGAAATTGAGGACGAGTTTTATATGAAATTTTATACAGATATGGAAATATTCATGAATAAAAAATACAAAGAAATAAAAAAATTACTTGATGAAAAAGATAGTATGTCAATTGGAATTGAATTTTAAATTTAAGTGTTTTTTTAATTTAAAGCATAATCTTATAAGAAATATAAGATTGCGACATGAGTCAATTAACTGAAGAAGATAAAAGCTGGATTTCTAAAGAAATTCAAAATCAAGTAAGGTGTCTTAAAAAGAAAATCATTTCTGAAATCCTGGGAGAGGTTAATGAGGACAATGAAAAATATGCCAAGTTTATTGATAAGAAAATTAATAATATTGCCAAAACAGTAAAGGTAAATAATAATAATATTTTAAAAGAGGTGGATCAAGAAAAAAACAAAGTAAGTAAAGTTGATAATAGTCAATTTATTATGCAGCAAATTGATGATGTAAAGAATATGACTAAACAATTAATTTTAGATTCAAATAAGCAACTTACCGCGAGTATTTATTCAAAGGTTATTGGTGAGGTCAATAACAAAATTGTTCCAAGAATGAAGAAAAATGAACAATGGATGAATTACCATACACAAAATGATCATGATGTAATTAATGATTATAGGATGGGAGTAATGAAAGATCATGGTTTTAATAAACATGCGATTACAGATGGAACAAAAAAATCAAGTATTATCGCGCCAGATATCTGCATGGCCTTCGACGATGATAATGATTACTTTTAATCAAATACCAACCTCCTGCAAATGGATCTGTATTTGATAACTCTATATTTCTGTTCCTTTCTTTTTTTCTGTAAGAAATCCGTTTTATACTTCGCCTTAAATAATTCATTTGCTGCTAACATCTGCAATGTGGTATTAGTTAAACTATAATTGACTTGAAGCCAAGCGTCGGAGTCCTTTAATACGTTCACCATTTTATTTAAGATCGTATTATTCAAATTTATTTTTTGCTATTATTTTCAAAATTAATATAATGATTTTATTATATATGGAGAAATGTATTTGATTGTAACTATAATAATTTTAATACTTGTAATTATAGTTTCTCATCTAAAATGCAAGTCGACCAAGGTACAAAAGAAAGCTGAACCGGAGATTAAATGCCTATCTGCCCCATGTCCTCATAAATGCAGTGGTCAGTATAATCTCCCGTGCGATGAATGTATGAGCAATATATATTGTCCAAGTCCACAGATTCATTACCCCACGACACAGGATGATTTAGAATTTTGCAACTCAAGAGAAAGTTTAGGGTGTGTTAAGGGTGCAACATCCGGCCGAAAACATTACTTAAGCGAAACATTTATTTCTGAAAACTTTGGCGATACATTTTCAACAGATGATAAGTTTTCAGATTCGCATAAACATATGCTTACTAATTGCAAATATAAATCGGCAAATGGTAATGAATATGATCAAAATTGTGCATATATGAAATATAGATGAAAAGATTTTTTAATTTAAAATAAAATTGATTATGACATAGGTGATAAAGAAATGGCAGCGCAATCTATTACAATCAAGGATTTTTCCACAGAAATTCCGGGCGAATTATCCGAAGATTTGATGGAGTGGCGATTTCCTGTAATTGAAAGCACGACTTCGAACAATAAAACAACAACTTATCAAATCGTGGTAAAATTATTTATGTTGACACCAAGTATTTCTCTTTCTGACATACCTGAAGATGCATTTCTTATCTTGAAGAAAAGTTATTTTAAAAATGCTCCTTTGCCGAGCAATTATTATGGGTGGATTAAAGTTAATTTTAAATACGAAAATGGCGAAATCAAAAAATCAGCACCAACTTTTGTCAAAAAAGGTAAGAATTTATACAAGAAAAATGCAACAAATACATTTACACAAGCACTTCGTGACGCCTTGAGTAAATACAATAGCAAATTAAAAATGGTGGTACATGAACATGCGAATGTAAGCGAGCCGTCAGAAAGTCTTCCACCAATGTTATCGCAGATCTACAAAGATAAAAAATTAAAAAATGTTTATATGCAGCCAAAATTAGATGGAATTCGTGCGGTTTCGTCAAAAATGGACACGAATGCAATTATGTATTCGAGGAAAAAAATACTATTCCCGGGTCTAAATTATATCAAAGATGAACTCAGTCCTATTTTCAAAAGTTATTGGGAATCTGGAGTCCAATTATATTTAGACGGCGAAATTTACAAACATGGTATGCGATTGCAAGACATTTCGGGGATTTCGCGAAAGGAGGACAATGAGGTCAAATTAGAATATCATATTTACGATTGCATTGTAAGAAATTCACCCAAGATGAAATTTTCAGAAAGGATTGCCATTGTTGATAAAATCTTTGGTGAAAATAATTTCACATATTGCAAAAAAGTTGAGACAGTATTTGCAAAAGACAATGATGATATTGATAAAATTTATAAGGATTATTTGTCGAAAGATTATGAAGGCGCAATGATTCGGTTGGATGAACCATATAGATATGGACATGGTGGATACCATTCAAATGTATTGCTTAAGATGAAACCAGTTATGGATGCTGAATTTAAAATTATTGGATATACAAAGGCCGAAAAAGGAAGAGCGTCTGAATCAATTATGTTTATCTGCAAAACAAGCGAAGGACATACATTTAATATCACACCGAGTTTAACAACAAAAGAAAGAGAAACATTATTAAAAAAAATGAGCGAAATTGAAACCAATGGGGAATCTCATTTTGATAATCACTGGTTAGATCAAAGTTTAATTGTTTATTTTGACGATTTGTCAAAGGATGGGATCCCGATGTGTGCTCGAACTAAGGCAGAATTAAGAAAATGGAATTAAATTTTTGCTGTTAATTTAATATAATACAATATTTTTTTTATAGATATGTTAAATTCTTTTGATAATAAACCCATCGATATGCCATAATTATAATAATCTCGAATTAATAAAATCTCGAGAAATTTGCATAACTTATAATTATATTGACAATATTCTTTTAACTCTTTTCTTTCATCTTTGCCTTTTTTAAATATGCGCATGTGGCGATCAATTTTTGCCATAGCCGTATCAATAGGATCCATGGTGGAAGTTAACAATAAGATTTATATTCAATTTTTTTATTGAAAAAAAAATAAATTTTAAAAAGATGGATGGGGAAAATTCTCATTTCTTCTCAGCGGGCTGTGATGAAATCAGATCGGGGTCGGGCATTTCTGGAAGGAATTTGGGGATGTGTGCAATTGCACGGCGCCGCATAATAGGCATTGGGGCCCTTCGCGACTTAATATTCTTTTTCAATACCGCGAATCTGTCCATATGTGCAGAACAATACTGTTCATAAGTGCCATTGATGTTTTTATGCTACTTGTTGAAACACTGCTGCTGCAAAGGAGATTGAGGTGAAAACTCTCGCCGGGTTTTTTGCACTTGGTGCACCAAATGGCCGTACTATTTTTTGGACCATAGTGGGGGTTATGTCTCAGCAACCAGCGCAACGGGCGATCTTCTGTTGAGGCATGATATTCCTAGGCTGGATAAGTAGTCTAAGAGTGTTAACATAGAAGCATACATTTTAATTTTTTATATCCTATTTTGGCTTTAATATATAATTTTTAAATTCAGCTATAAATATACGATGGTGGAAATAATGAAGGACATTGAAAAATGCAAAGAAGATGGTCTTATAAATTCACTTATAAAAATCATAAATAATAAAAACAAAAATGATGATAAGAAGCGCAAGGAAGCTAGAGATATTATTGATGATATTTATGAACAAAAAAAACTACTTGAATAACATTAATAAAATGGTATTATGACCTTAATCTTTTTGCTTGTGATTAGCTTTTGACACTTATCACAAGGCTTACAATAAATCGGCGTATTATTTCTATCGATGCGAATCAGTACCATAGTTATGTCCTTGTCTAAAAATTTCTTACTACAGTTGCGGATGCATGCTTCCTCCGCATGTATTGAGAATTTAAATGGCGTGTATTTATTGTTCTTACTATTGTGGCGAATTGTGTTATAACCATAAGCAATAATTTTGTTGTTGTGAATTAATATTGATGCATACCTGTGATAAATTGGCGAGTTTCTTGCCAATTTAATGCCGAGCTGTATGCATTTATCAATCACGTCTTTGCTGACCATATCTTACATTTACTTTCTTTATATTATTAAATTCTTTTTTTAAACATATAATTAATGTAGGTTATTATAAACTAATTCACAATGGATGTCGAACTTTGCTATAAGAACTCGCATAATTATACAAAATTAACTGTAGATGATAAGGTGATATATTTGCCGAATATGCCTCGATTAAAATTTAAAAAAACCTCAGAACTTAATGATGAAGATTTAAAAAATAATGATAAAGATAAATTATTGTAATTTTTAACAAATATATAATATAAGTTTCTTGCAGAATGAATGAAATACATTTACCAATTATTGGCACTTCACTTAGATCTCCAGATGACCCGTACGATTGGGTTTATGAGCACATAACAAATGGAACAACCACAATGTTTTTGAGTGAAATTCCAGAGGAGTTTGACTTAAGACAATATACACAGCCCGCCCGAGATCAAGGAATTCGTGGTACATGTGCAGCATTTACTGCTTCCTCAATAAAGGAAATCACAGAAAAACGTGAAAGCGAATTCGACGGGTGGATGTCTCCGGAATTTATTTATTATCACAGAAAAAATAAACCAGGGGTGGGAATGTATGGACGCGATGTTTTTCAAATATTGCAAAGAATCGGTTCGGTACCGGAGGATTCATATCCTTATTCTACCAAAGAAAATAAAACTCCTCCCCCCACAAGAAAAATGTATAAAGAAGCAGCAAAATATAAGATCCATAGTTATGCCAGGGTAAAGACATGCGATGGGCTAAAAAGGGCTTTACTTGAAATTGGCCCATGTTATCTTATGCTTCCACTTTATACAAGTAGGCCGAAATTTTGGATAGCAAAAGAAGATGAGAAACCAAATGGTGGACATGCACTCACCGTGATCGGTTACACAAAGGAAGGAATAATACTCAAGAATTCATGGGGCTTCGATTGGAATCAGAACGGTCATATTATACTTAACTTTGATGAGTGGGATATAGTTTGGGAGTGTTGGGTTCCAATTGATAAGTATGCAAATAAATCAGAAATACAAGCGGGTTTAAGTTTACAAAGTATAAAGATGAAAGAAGAAAAAGCAAAAAAAAATAATATTTTCGCAAATTTGCGAAAATACATTTTACATAAAAATTAAAATTTTAACACATTAAAAACCATTGTTTTTTTAGATGTATCGAAACTTATCATGGAGAAATCACTTAATTTTATCAAATTATTTTGTATTTCTTTTTTTGTTTTCAAAATTTCTTCCTCACTAATTTCACTGAATTCATATGAAGCATTATCATATGAAATTGTTATGCCCTCAATTGTTCTTTTTATAATGGAAACTATTTTGTCGATTTTGCTAGTGGGTAGATCATAATAATACTCATTATCTGGATTAGCACAGGTTGTTTGATCCGCAGGTATTATATTTGAATGATACAAATTACTCATGATTGCAGTAAATGCAATCTTTTTCAAGCCACTAAATTTGAACTTGTATTTTATTATAGATTTTTGTCTATCGGCCGGTTTTATAATTAGACCTGTATTTTCCTCATATACTACCTTAACACAGCATTTGGATGTATCATAGATATTAATAGCTATAAAGACGATAATGTCTCTCTTAGCATAGAGTGTCTTGTTCATTGTATGTATTTATATATAAATTTTTTAATTCAATTTTTATAAAAATGTGGTGTTTTTTATAGCATGATCGTGTGGATAATACTGGCAATAATTGTGATTTATAATTTACACAAAAAAGAAAGCTTTAGCTACGATCCCAATATGTACCCAAGCGAAATAGTAAGAAAGTTGAATTTATTCAAAATGGGGAAAAAATAATTTTATTCTTGTAAAATTAGTATATTTCATTTTATTATGATTTTCATTATGATTTGATCTATAATGCATTCATCTTGTCTTGTAGAAAGTCCAAGTCTTCATCATCATCATCATCATCTACCTCATCGGGTTTTTCTTCATCATCTTGTTTATCATTTTTATTATTTTTCTTATCTTGTTTGTTATTTTTCTCATCTTCCGAATCACTTACATTTTCAAAGTCATCGCTGAATCCATGATCAGGACCCTTTTGAATTATTGCATTTACAAGATTAATTCTCAATGAAATCCATACTTGACCAGCTGAAACTGATGGCATACTAATGCGACCCTTTTTAATAACACTTCCCTTAGTTAAAAAGAGATGCATATTATCAATATTTAATTCTTCTTCAACGCCATCATCATTAGTAACTGTTGCCAATTTATATTGTTTCCTCCCATTCTTATCAATAAATGTCTTGTCATAATCGAAAATCTGAGTTTTCTGCTTATTTGCCAAGAATTTGTGTGGATATGCTGGAGGGAATTTTCCAAAATCCATTTTGAATCTAATAATTGGAGTCTCTAATTCCTCTCCCGCATGCTCTTCATTTCGCTCAGAATAATGAGTTTGAAGTAATCCATGTACGATTCTATTAGTTTTTGCAATTAACTTTTTCTCAGCTAATTCATCAACCTTTTTCTTCCATACTGGATCAAGTTCATAAAGCAGTTCAGCAAAATCGCCTCCTTTTTCTAAGGAGGTTTGCAATTGCATACGCATGCCAGTATTTTGTGATCTCGCATCATCTTGGTTTGTTGGATCTACAACCCCAACTGTTAGTTCTACATCTTCGATTGAAAACCAACCTTCTTTTCTTTTATGTTCATTAATATTGTAATAAGCATTAAGAAACTTAGTTCCTTGAAATAATTTTTTGGGATCCTTCTTTTTTTCCTCAATAATGAGGAAATTTTCGGGATTCTTATGAAATGCATCCAAGGCCTCAGCTGCGGTGAAAACTTTCAAAGACATCTTTTATATGTAAGGAAGCTTATCTTTAAATAGCAATTTAGTTGTATTGCTTTAATAATTACAAATTCAATTTTTTTTTCACTATTCAAAAAAAAATATTATGGTTATTTTCAGCTTGTTATTTCTTGATTATCCTATTCTTGATTATCCTATTCTTGATTATCCTATTCTTGATTATCCTATTCTTGATTATTTCAAGGATGGAAATATACCCTAATAAAGGTCATTGAACATCACCTGGCAAAGCATCCTTGTCCTGCAGCATGCGAGCTTTAAATTCAGATCATCTAGTATATCACCTAATTCAATTGGGATCTGATTAGTACTCTTAATATAATCTCCCTTCACAACTATATTATTCTTCGATATATATTCCTCATATCTTTCCCTTCTTAAAGCAATAAATAAATCATATAGCTCAGCACTCGATCTCCCACAGAAGCAAACAATGAAAGGAAACATTTTATTTATTATATATATGAATTCAAATTTTTAATTTAAGCTTTATTTGAATTTTTCCTTGATTGCATTACGGACACTTGGTTCAAGGCTTTCAATATTGATGGATTTTAGTGCTTCAATAATACTGCTTGCACTTGGTTGCACCGCGATCTCATTTTCGATCAACCGATTGTGCTGTGTATATAGCTCCTTTGCAATATTGAAAACTACAATGTTTTCTGGGCTGGGCTTTGTGATGGAGTATTTTTGCGAGATATTCGTCGCATCTTCCTCAGTCATTGGAACAAACATGAACATAGTTGAATGCAGGAAGATCTTGATTTGGTCGATTTTGTTGGAGGGAGAAATTAAATACTTGATACTGTTTTTATTCAGCAGCTTATGTGTATTTTCCCTTTCCTTTTCACCCGGGGCATGAAGACATTCTGCGATATTGTTGATCAGATCATGATATGCTCCAACATCAAAGGTTGGCTGTGCTTCCAACTCGAGGAATTTCCCATATGTTAAGTATCGCATCTCATCATGCATAAACTTCATCCCAGGTTCGCTTGCATAATATGTTGCGAGTTCTTGCGGCCACACATTATTAAGAGACTTGATACTGTTATTTTTTTCAATTCCAGTATATACTTCTTCAATCCAATCCACACAATTACGTGAGCGTGCACCAACCATTCTTTCAATTAACTCATCACGGACCTCCGCAATTGCATTGAAAACGGAGTCGCGATCGGAATAAATCAGCGCCCCGGTTCCCTCATTCAGCATCGACTGTACTTTTTTAATAATAACTTCATTTGAAAAACTATGTGTCTTAAGTGTTTTCCACCACTCGTCAATAATACTGCATTCAATCAAATAATTATTGTTCATCTTATGTGGTTCAATAAGAAAGTAAAAATCGATTTTATCGAATGAAATCATCGGACAGATCTTTTCGTGCATCAAAGAATGCAAATCTTTTACATTGCAAATAAAATTAATCAATGAAAGCGTGTATTCGAGATATATATCTCGGGCATCTATCGAAGAATCCTCGCGCCGTTGTAACTCATGCATAAGATATGCATTCTCCACCGCCACAGCAATCTTGTTGCGATCATTCATAGTTGTAAAGTCCGCCACTGCATACCCACCTGTTTTCTTTCCTGTTTTTGTATATTTTAGCTTTGCATTCTTTCCCGTTGTCACTGGTATCTCTCCACTTGTCAACTCCCAGACTGCAAGATTTTTACGCCTACTTGAATCTTTGAATTTGGTATCCAAAGTTGCGACAGCCTTGGACTTGAAATTCACTTCATTCTTTGTTACACTTTCAATCTCAACATGTTGTGAAGGGAATAATGAATTTGGAATGTCATCTTTCTTAGATGACCAATCACTGGTCGTTTTTAATACATCTCGCATTATTAATGCATTAATCATATCACTCGCCTTTTGAACTTCATTAACATCTTCAGAGTATGCCATGTCGAAAATCTTTTTTCTATATGCTTTATCCTTTGGGATTAAAAATGTCACACCAGGCTTCCCCCTTCCTGTAGCTAACGACATGTCTGAGCATAATCCGCGGATAACTTCTGCTAACTCAGAATCTGTGGAATCTAGATAATCAATAATTCTACAATGAGCATTGAATTTTTTACTCGACATAATTTTTTAAATTGTTAATATATAATTAGTAAGATAATTTTTAAATCAATAAATAAAATAAATTATTCATATTCTTATATGTTTATAGTTACATCTATAAACAAAATATTTATATATTAACTTTTATTAAAAATTTAAATTACAATTAACATTTTATTTAATATATTATTTTTTTGATTTAGAAAAATATCTCTTTGCATATTATATAGTGTTAAATTATAACTTCACTTTAATATGGGAGCAACAATGTCAGATGCAAAACATTCGGCTTCGAAGAAAATATCAAAAATTGGTATTCCGGAAGGACTTGTTAACCGAATCGAGAACCATGTCGTCCCTATTATTAAAGAAAAAGGAATTGAGCCAGCAATTGATGCAATTGAAAAGAGTTTTCCCATGGCAAAGGCTCACGCTAGGTCGATTGTTAATTCAATTATGGAATCAAATTCAAACTTAGATGAGAATAAGAAAAACACTGTTACAGAAACAAATGACACAATTGGGGGTGTGCAGATTATTAGAGGGGGTGATTCAGAATTCGATGGCGTAGATGACTCCGCTTACCTCGCCGCGGCCGAAAGACATACGACAGTTGGTGGATTTAGTGGTGGATATGATTGTGCTTTTTCAGAAGGTGGGTGTGGATGTACCGGTGGTTTTATTCCCGCCGATGAAATGGATACAACAACTATTAAGGATTATGCCAATTCAGCAAACTCTAAAACAAAAGATGCTATTATTGACGAGCTGATTGCAGTTGGTAAGAAATTAGGTATGGATATTAAAGGTAGCACAAAAGAGGAACAAATCAAATCTATTCTTACTAACTTTCCAGCAAATAAACAATTTAGTGCGAATAATGAGGACCAAATCAAGATTTGCAAATCTATTGCAGCCGCACTTAATCGCGCACATGGAACAAAAGTTGTAAATATGGATTTGTCCCCAGAAATTATTTGTCAGCAAGTTGCCGAACTTATTTCTTCACTGGATAAGGGAATGCATACTGAATTTTTAGCTGTATATAATGATGTAAGAAAAATCATCAAAAATCTTAATGTTTTACGCGATTCTTTATCCGAAACATTTGATCAAGTTTCAGAGAAGATTAGCTCATCAGATGATTCATCATTATCGCGAAAAACATCTACTCTTAAGGATCTTCATAAAATGTTAACAACTGAGATTGATCGCCAAATCAAATTGTTGACAAATCTTCTTAATGTTACAATGTTCCCAACTGATAAAACCTTAGCTTCTCTCATTAAAGATAAGAAAAATATTCATGGTTATATTGAAAAAATTGATACAAAAACCGGATCAAAGAAATTTGGTAAAGTTATCTCTGATATTTTGAAAGGTTTGGGTCTAACTGCCAGTTTTGCACTGATTGTGGAGAAATCATTAAAGACAGTTGGAATTACATTGGACGAATATGAAAAAGAAGGATCGGTTACAGTCCTTAGAAACAAGATTTCACAGAATCTATTGGATAAAACATTAAGTGAGGAGGAGCTTCATGAATATTTGAAGGCTGCTGAATTGTTATATAAAAATTTTTATAGGAACGTAGATATAGTGAAAACTATTCGAGAGAAGAAAGGTAGTCACGACATGAACATCGACCAAGACGACTATACGCCAGAGTCAAACCCCACTCATGGAGGATCCGAATACCCAAAAACCCATCTTGACAAGCGTATTAAGGACAGAAAACAATTGCGTAATCTCATTTTCAATGCATTTTACAAGCAACTCAACTCATACTTCGACGCATTCATCAATTCACTCGATGTCCTTACTATGAAAATCGGGGTGGAAATCCCCATGTCCGATCAGCTCGATGGCTTCCGCCACATCATGCAAAGAATTGATCAGTCACTTGTTCGAAACAAAAATATTTACTATGCATTGATCGGATATTACAATGATGCATTAAGTAAAAGCAAAAAAGACACACTTGTTGGTGATCTAAAGATGGTCAATTCATATATTGAAACAATTCTTGAAATGCCTCTTTATAAACCACATGCAAAATACTTTTCAGATGCGTATAATCAAATTAAGGCAATGCTTGATTTGATCGACAAGTTTTCGGACGAGATTGCCGCGAAATTTGGACGGGGTGAGGAAGAAGACACGACATGTAAATACATTGAAGATGGTGAGGTAAGTGGGGGGTACTCGGGCGGGGCTTGTAGTCCTACAACTGATCTTGATTTTGTTGAGGGTGGGTATTTAAATGATTCTTTAATAAAAGAACCGGAGATTAAATACAAACCAACTAAATCAATCAGCGATGCAATTAGGCAATTTGATTATAAATACAGAGTTTCTCAAATTAAATCAAATATGCTGTCATCGGGCAAAGAACTCTCTCATTATTCCGAGAAATATGAGAAGATCGTTGCAAATTCAGTTGCAAATTTACTCGAAGGTGATAAAAAGAAATATGAAACACTTCGTAAGGAATTGGAATCCAAATTTAATGACGTTACTAAATTCAATGATGCGAATATAAATGGATTTACATCTGCAGATGATTACAAAAAGCAATTAGAGAGCGCGAAGCGGATGTTGGATTATCAGTGGGATACAAAGAAGAAGTTTTGGGCAACTGTCGAGGCCGTAGATGCTTACATGCGCGTATTTACTGACGGGTTGGTAAATAACCCAAATGATATTAAAGAAATCAAATCAATGTTGGAGGAAATTGAAGTTATTGATGATTGGTATAATGATAGTACTGGTTCTATTCTGACCTCCGTTTTCGATCACTTTCCTTCATCTTTTGAGCAAAATGTAAATGGAAATATAAATACATCAATTCCCGAATATCCAGATAAGAATGAATATATTACTAAAGCAACGAATTCTCATTACTATGAAATAGTTAAAATTCAATTAGAAACTAATAATAATCCGCCAGGAAATCCTTCAC
>Ga0307932_1000266_pt1 | contig 21206 bp, 24 predicted proteins | sample OrgLakmetageno48_FD_201843 | JGI IMG/M metagenome (GOLD analysis project Ga0307932, IMG submission 201843) | Saline water microbial communities from Organic Lake, Antarctica - #48 | ecosystem: Environmental > Aquatic > Non-marine Saline and Alkaline > Saline | place: Antarctica: Organic Lake...
CAAATTCCTATTCTCTATGGTAAAGATCAAATTAATTTAGCTGAATTTTTAACCCTAACAAACATTGTTTCTGTTGAAACAGGTTCAACATATGCCCCTCGTACAGAAAGGGTTGGTACAAGTGGAAACCCTGGAATTGCATATGCTTTTGATAGAATAAGTGGACTTAAAGCATCTTATAATACACTTAACCAAAACATATCTGCTTTTAAACTATTCAATGATTCTGATTACATATCAGCACATGGTAACAAACCATTAGCAAATATATTAAAAAACACAACCGATACTCGTTGGGATGGGGAATCAATGCCAACTGGTTTCTCAGGGAATGTATCAAAGGAAACATCAAGTAGTGGTAGCACTAATGGATTTCTTTATGAAGCTGACTTTATGAAATTTAGAGGTAGAGGATTTGTTCAATCAACTGGTAGAGGTAAATATAGAGAACTAGTTAAATTTATAAGATCATACAACGGTCCGAATAGTATAATCAATAGTTACAAAGCTAAGTGGTCAAGTGGAACTTTAGATAGTGTTTTAACAAAATCAAGTAATAAAGATTGGGATACATTATTCCAAGACACTGACCTTATTATACCAAGTTATGCTTTATTTAATTTTACTACCACAGGTGGAAGAAACAACTTGTATTATATAAATGTACGTGATGATAAAACAATAAGTGATGATTCTTTTAATGCTGGTTGGAGAACAAATGGGGCGAAATCTTACGGTAGAGATATACGTAAAATAGTCAACCTTCAGTTATCTGAATTATCAATTATACCTGATGAACCAGATCCAAACGCAAACCCACCTCAACAAGATACGGGTGGTGGCGGTGGAGACCAAACTGGTGGTGGAAGTGAGCCCGTAACAGACTATCCAAATGATCTTCCGAGAGTAGAGGGTCTTAGTAATTTCTTTAGACCTAACATAAGTATAGATCCTATTAAATTTGATATACCAACTAGTGAATCAAAACAACAAGAAGTAGCTAGTTCAATTGGTTATCAACCATTTGTATGGTATTTATCATACCAACTAAAATATATAAAATCTCTTATTTTATCATCAAGAGGACTACTACCTACGATCAAAGTTGTATTCACAGATACATTAAACCTTATGAGTGGTAAAGGAATGCCACTTGATGATTCTAAGTTTACTGTTTTCTTAAATTCGAGAACACCATCACTTAGACCTATATTCATGGAATTTAAAATATCTAATTTTTCTAAAAGTGGAACAACATATACTATGGAAGGTATATGTAATGTTAATAAATTCTTTTTAAGAGAATTTGAATCTTACTCAAATATGTCAAGTTTCGATTGTTTGAAAGAATTTGCTAGACGAGCTGATCTTGGGTTTAACTCAAATGTAGATGGTAGTGACGATATAATGAATTGGATAAACCCTGGAACTAAAGGGGCAAAGTTTGTAAAAGATGTAATATCTTCATCATATAGATCTGATGAATCATTTATATGGTGTTACGTTGACTTCTTTTATAACTTAAATTATATAGATGTAGAGGAAGCTTTAAAAATTGATATATCGGAACAAGTAGGAGTTAAAAATTCAGGACTTGAAAATATAAATGGTTTAACAGATAAACCAGAAGAAACTAACCCATTATGGTTATCAAATGATGCATCTCTTGATCAAACTAACCAATATTTCAGAGATTATAAAGTGATTAATAACTCAACAAATATTTCTTTAAATAATGGTTATTTAGCAAAATCTAAATTTTATGACATTAATGATAAAAATTATTTAATATTTGATATTGATTCTATTACATCAGAGGGAGATAAAACAATAATATTAAAGGGTTCACCCCAAGATATGGATTTCTTTAATAGTCATATACGACCAGTTTATGTTGGCAAATTAGACTCAGATAATATGCACGAAAACTTTAATTATGCAGTTGTTCAAAATGAGCAAAATATAACTGATTTACAAAAAATTGGTTTATCTATAAAATTAGAGAATCCTAACTATAACTTATATAGGTATCAAAAGGTATTTATAACTATATCTGCTCCAACTTCATATCCTCAAAAGTCACAAGTAAGCGAAAGACTAACAGGTGATTGGTTAATAATAGATATGGATTTTGTTACAATAAAGGGAGAGGTTCACCAAAAAGTAAATTTAATTAGAAGAGAATTAAGTTTAAGTCCTGAAGAATTAGAAAATGAGAACTTGAATAATAGTAACAAAGGAAGTCAAGGAGAAAATACAACTAATCCTGATGATTCAGAAAATGAAGAAATTGACACAAGTGGTGATCAGATAGAAGTTGAACCTGATAACGAATTAATACCATTTAGTTATGATCTAACATTTACTAGTTCAGCAGAAATAGATGACTTTTTCGATCAGTATAATACTGGTGGTTTTGTAGGTTGGTTTAATAAAGAGTTTGGTAATGATCCAGACTTTACTGACAATGTTATCACACGAGTTACAGTAGGAGATGATTCTGGTGGTGAAAATGTTTTGCCTAATTCTGATAGTGGTGGAATTAATGACCCAATAATTAAGGAGAATTGGGATAAAATATGGAATTTAGCGACTCTTAATATCTATAACGATAAAAGAGAAGGTGACTTTGAGAATCTAAATAAAGAAGAATTTAATGTAGTTGAATTTATCACATTAAACACTATGATTTATTTTATTAATGGTAAAGGGTTTAAGGTTAAATCTGATAATAGAAACTTGGTTGATGTTTTTGAATCCAATAACACATTAGATGGTAATAAAACATCTCTTGAACTTTTTAATAATACCGATTACATAGAAACTAATGGTAATAAAAGGTTTAGTGATATTTTAAGTGGAACAACATCTACAGCTTGGGAAACTAATACATTCCTAGTTGGATTTAGTAACCCACAAACTGATGAAGAAAGAGAAAGAGAAATAAGTAAAACATCTAATGAGTTTATAACTAATTCTGACTTTTATAAATTGAGAGAAAGAGGACTTATCAAATTTAGAGGTAGACACGATTATGGTCTTTTAATTAACTTTATCAAAACGTATGTGGGTGATAATGTGATAATAAATAATTACAAAGAAAAATGGGAATTTATAGATGATATTGACAAGATCGTAAACATGACATCAAATAAAGATTGGGATAGATTAATGTTAGAATCAGATTTAATTATTCCATCAGTAAGTATTGGTAATGTTATGTTTGATCTCCAATCAGTACATATAATACCAACTGAGGGTAAAAATGAAAGGAGAATATTCAAGAGTATAGAAAACGTAGGTAAATTGGTTAAATCAAGTCTTGAAAACCCTAGTGAGAACTTTGTAGATGATTTTGTTACAATGGTTAAGAAACAAATATCATTCTTAAATGAAAAGGAACTAATACCAGCTAAAGAAGATAGTGTTCAAGATCCAAAGAATTTTGATTTAGATTTAATTCCAGGGGAATATTTAGATAACAATAAAAAGAAAATTGAATTAGCTCAAATTGATGGATCAGCGGTTAGAACAGATGTTGCAAATGCTTATTTAACAATGAGAGAAGCCGCAAAGGCAGATGGTGTGAACCTTAAAATTAATTCTGCTTTCAGACCTCCATATACAGCTCCTGAGGAAACTAGATATGGTTTAAATACAAAATCAAAGAGTGGTAAATTAGTTAGAGCATCATCACAAGAATATTTATATGATGGTTATAAAGCTGGAAAATCAGGATTTAACTTAGCGGCACCTCCTGGTAGATCGAATCATGGTAGTGGTATAGGACTTGATTTAAATACGGGTGGTTCATCAAGGAGAAGAAAATCGGGTGTTAATAGGGAAATCTATGATTGGTTGGTTAAAAACTCTTGGAAGTATGGTTTTGTTAGGGCTGTTAAAAAGGAAGAGTGGCATTATGATTACTTACCACACTTAATTGAGAAAACAGGAAAAGGACCATATGCTAGAATTGATGGTACTGATGCTAATAAATTTTATAGTGATTGGGGTCTTGATACACTTACTTAATATCACGTATTTTATTTAAAACTTGTGAATCTAATTCAGAATTTTCATCAAAATAGAAATGAGTATCTAATATCAAATACCATTTAATTTTTTGAAATATTCCTTCATTATCTCTATCTGACCAAAATATAACATTGGGGTTGGTATCCACATCTTTTATGACAACTATATCATAATAATTATCATCAATTTCCATAGTATAGATCGGATCACCATAATATGATTCTTCTTTTTGGAATTTATCAATATTTTCAAGAATAAACTCAGTCCATTATTTTATGAGTTTAATTATTTTACTACAACTTGGACCCATTCCAGTTTTGATAGAAGATGGTACAGTTAATTTACGACCACAACGACCACAACTTCCTTCGTGCCAAAATTCAATTAAATCAAATTTAGATTCACTAAACTTACCATTAATTACATTCAATAACCACTTAAAGGTTTTAACAACTGTTGAATTACCTTTAACAGTTGATTTCTTACTATGTCTGTAAGTGTCACTACTAAAAACAGTTCCTAGAAATTGAAAATCAGACAATCTGCCAAAATATTTAACCTATTTGTTCTTTAAATTTTGTAATTATTTTTAAAAAAAAGTTATAAAATTCATCCCTGTTTTCATTATTATTAAACGGCAGTATAATTATATCTTTATTAGAATTTAATCGATTACCCCGTATATAAAAATCAATAGTTTTTATTTCAGATAAATGTCTGATTTTTGCTGGTTCATAGTTTTTATTATAGTGTTTTTGAACCAAATTTCTATCATCACCTTTAAAATTTATAGTTACTTGTGGCAGGTTAGAAGATATGATATTAACTCTAATACCATCAATTGTTGTCATTAAGAAGTATCCCCACCAGCTGCGATCGGTGGAATCATGCGGATTTGCATCTTTTTTAACCAATTTTTGTTCAAGTATTTGTAATACTATAGCCGAATCCATTTTTTGAAAATGTATTTTGAATTTACTCATAATATTTTAAATGTATTAAAAAATAACGAATAGTCAAAGTTGGGGTTATTGTATTTATAATATATACTTTATGGCTAAACAATTTGGAGATCCAAGATCAAGAAAGGACGTATATAATGAATTTGTAAAAGATGTTAATAATGTGCCTAAAAAAGGACAGATCGGTAACGTAAACACTTTATCTGACTTTGAATCACAAACATCGGGTAATTTTAATTCACCAGCACCGAATAGTGCCGACAACTTACAATATAGCAAAAATGTAAATTTCCTAAGAGATTATTTTAAAGATGGTACAATGCACCATTTTAAAAATGGATTAGAATTAGCAAATAAAAGCGGTAACCAAAAAAATTTAAGTAATATAGAAAATTTAGATGAAGATCCAGTAATTTTTGGATTTGATTTTATAATTAACCACGTTACAAGCCCTCTTTTTCAATCAGAGGTAGGACAAGGTGGATCTACTGACATCGATGATTTTTTTGAGTTTGCTCAAGGTGATGGAAATTTTAAAATTGATGAGATCGCTAATAGAAAGGGTCTTTATGAAGATTTCATAAGGCAACTTGAACTTTTATTTTTAAGTACAAGGGGTGGTCCTTTTGATACATTTAAAGGTCATTATCTTATAGGTATTGATGGAGTTGGAGATCTAATAAACAAAAGTACTGGACTTGGATCAGAAAAACAATTTGCTAACTTTGGTAAAGATAAAATAACCTTAACTTTAAGGGAAGATAGTCATTTATCAGGTGGTTATTTAACAGCTCTTTATAATGCTATGTCATACTCTAAAATAAATGGTAAACAGTTAATACCTGATAATCTTTTAAGATTTGATGCTACTATTGTTGTTTCCGAAATGAGGAACTATAAAAAAGTAAAAAAAGCATTTGCTGATCCAGAAGGATTAGAAGAATTGACAAAAGTAGTTAGTGATAATGTTTCAAGATATATGTATAATGTGTATGACTGTCAATTTTATTTTGATAAACATTCACACCCTGGTAAAGTTCAAAACGACACAACAGAGGTAACAGATAGTTTTGATTTATCATTCTTTTATAAGTTTTCAACAATGGAAATGGAGAAATTTAAATTAACAGAAAATGCATTATCAAAAGATCCAGCATTCTCATCAGACACAGTTAAATATTTCAATGATGGGAATAGAGAAAATCCTACACGAAAATATATTGGGGAACAAACTGAAAATATAAACGCTGTTAGAAGAAATGAGTTTATAAATTCAAAATATCAAGAAAGTTTAGATTCATACCAAGAATTCAATAATGTTAAGAGTAATAACATTGAAAAGATAAATGAACCCATAGGTTCAGAAGATACAGATGAATTATCAGCTCTTAAACAAAACTCACTTACTAACTCACTTGAAGAACAAGAACAACAAAGACAAGAACTTGCACAACAAGCTTCTGAAAGACAACAAAGAACAGGTCTTAAAAAAGATGAAGCTAACACAGCGATAGGTTATGAAGTTTTAACTGATGGTGGAAGATTGACTAGACAAGAAAGAAGAGGTAGAGAAGGTGGACTTGGAGGAATTATCGAAAAGTCTAAAGACTTTGCCCTTAATGTTGTTAGGTTAAAAAGGAATCTGTTAATAAATGAGACCGTTCAAAACATTAGAAGATCTACTGGTTTAAGACGAATATCTCAACCAGATAATGTTTATGATTTTGACCCCTTATCAGTTACAGGTTTTGTTAGAGATCAACTTACCAATTTTGCAGGAAACGCATTCACTGATTTATTAGGTGGTATTGATGATGCTATTTAAGGTTGAGTGATTCATCCCCTTTACGTTTTTCTACAACTTTTCTACCCCATGTATATTTAACCCATGTTTTAGAATCAGAGAAATATTCCCACCAATAAGGTATCCATTTACCAAAGATTACCATAGTCCATGTATTCGGTCTATCTTCAAGTATTCTATGACAATAATTTCGTGGTAAAAATCGTGGTCTAAAAAGTTTTCTTACTTCTTCAGTTTTAACTTCTCCATCTTTGATAACTTGTTGGGTATAACTACCACTTAAAGTAAAAGCATAACTTTTAAATGCGTGAGTATGAAATCTGTTTTGGTCAATAGTTTTCCAATTATAAAACCATATACCACCAAATCTTTTCCATTCAAATAAGGTATATTGGATTATGTGTCCTTTACCCAACTCATGTAGCTAAGTTTTTTTCTTTTGAAGAGTATGGGTTACCAAATGTTGAGGGTCTACCAATATAGATGTAATCATCACCATCATACTTATTGATATTTATTACTTTAACCTTTAAAGTCATAACAATTATATTAAATTATTAATGTTTTAATAAGGTAGGTGATAAATAATAATAAATAAGAATATGAAGGAAAGAGATATATTATCAAACACTGTACTTGGTACGGTTCAAGACAACAAAGATCCAAAAAAATTAGGTAGATGTAAGATAAGAGTAGCTAATATTTTTGATGATATACCTGTTGAAGATATTCCGTGGGCGGCACCACATAAAGACTTAAATGGTAATCAATTTATCTTACCCGAAGTTGGTAAAGTTGTTAATGTAACTTTTGAAGATGGTAAGTATTATACTCCCGTATATAGTTATGCTCAGCATTACAATATAAACTTAGAGAAAAAATTATCTACTCTTAGTGGAGAAAATTACTCATCTATGAGATCACTTATGTTTGATCATAAAACTCAAATATTCTCCAATGATAGTGATGGTCTTATGGTAGATTATAAATTCAATCAAATAAACATACAAGATAATACAATTGATGTAAACCTTAAAAGTAATAGTGGTAAACTATCACTCGGTACAAATAATGCTACACAAGAAGCTATATTGGGTACTAACTTTTTAAATTGGTTTGATGAATTTGTAGATAACCTACTTGGTCAAAATGCTGGTCCGTATCTTGGGAATTTAGGTGCTCCAGTTATACCAAACCCAGCACTTATAAATGTCCTTTTGAAATATAAAGCTCTCAAAGATCCTAAATTTTTATCAAACAATGTTTATTTTAATGATAATGGTTATGTAAATCAAGTCAATAGAATATCTGAATCACAAAAAGGTGATGATTGGAGGTCAACTGTTTTAGATAATGATTTAGTAGAAAAGGGTGGTGATGACTTTTCACCTGATGGATCATCTCCACAATGGACACCAGAGGGAACACTTACACCAGCTTCTGATGGAACTCCAACATCGATATTATCTGATGATGAAATGAGTCAACAAGCACCCTCATCTGATGTTAATCCTGATGTAGAAGTTTTAATTGAAATATTAAAAGATAAGGGTTATAATATTTATGAAAGACCTTTTGAGATGAACACAATTGGTGTTAGGTATCAATATCCAGGACAAGAATATTCTAATAAATTTAAAGATAGAATGTATGTTCTATATAAAGATAATAGTGGTAAATGGGTAACTAAATATTGGATGGTATCTACTATTCCAGGGAAAAATTCTTCATGGAGAAAAGGAACACCGTTACTTAAAGATAAAGTAGGTAAAAGTCGTGGTGGTTTAGGTATATTAAAACCTGCACAATATGTTAATGTATATAAAATGGGTTACCATAGACGATCAGATAAAGTTAGATCAGCAAGAGCTATGAAAACGATAGGTAAGCAATTAGCATACCGAGATCAGAATTATGGTTCTCCAAGAATGACATTTTCAAATGAAGATCCCGCAAACGCTAAAGGTGGTAGGAACTTTACAATGCACATACATAAAGCATATACAGTTAAAAGAGGAACTGGTGGTAATGTAAATAACTGGTCAGAAGGGTGTCAAGTTTTTCCTGATGCTAAATCATTGAATGAGTATTTTGATTTATGTGAAATACATAGGAAAAAATATAAAAATAGATTTACATATACTCTAATAACATCAAGAGATGTAGAAGATATGGAAATTAAATTAAAACAAAAGGAAAGGCAAGATCAAGCAAGTGGTGGTAATGATAATGGTAATAATACGGATGCTTAAATACCCTCATTTAAGGTAAACTTTTGATAATTAAATAACTATAAGTTAATGGATAAAACTAACTACTATGAGTGAAACTACGATATGATACAAATAAAGAAAGGTTAATTGTTACTAAAGCATCTACCCTAGAATATAATCAAATGAAAATATGGTTAAATAGATTCGTTAAAGGGTATAAATTTATGCCCGCTTTTAAACGTGGGGTTTGGTCAGGTAAAATAAATCACTTTCACGATGGTCAAATAAACATTGGTTTATGGAAAGAATGTTTTAAAGCCATGATGGAAATAGAACATAAACTAGAACTAGAAAACAAAGAAGATTTTCCTTTAAACCGAGATGTTACTTTAGAAAAAGTAGAAGATTTTTGTAAAGAATTTTTTAAAGATCATAAAATAAAAAAGGATGATGGTGAAATTATCGATTTTATGCCTTATGATTATCAGATAGAAACAGCATATAAAATATTAAAGAATAGGTATTGTTTAGGAGAGGTTGCTACATCGGGTGGTAAATCACTTATACTATCAATTGTATTCTTTTATACTCTAAAACATACCGATGAAGATGCTAAATTTTTATTAATCGTTCCATCTATAAACCTTGTATCACAATTCTATGATAATTTAATAGAGTATAATTTAGGGTTTCAAAAAGTAGATGAAGAACCACAAAATAGTAATCCTATTGATATTAGAATACAAGAGATAATGTCTGATAAACCTAGAAAATATTCAGGTCAAGGAGATCCTAATATTTATATTGCGTGTTATCAAAGTTTAGCGAAAAAGGAGAATTGGGAAGATGAATTCTTCCAACAATTTCATACAGTAGCAGTCGATGAGTCTCACAAGGCAAAGTCAAAATCATTAATAGACATACTTGAGAGGACTTTTGGGAGTGCATATAGTAGATTTGGTGTGAGTGGTACTTTCCCCGATGAAATGTCAGCAGAGATACTTACAATACAAAGTTTACTCGGTCCTATTGTGAATAGTATTAAAGCTAAAAGGTTACAGAAGGAAGGTAGAATTAGTAATGTAAAGATCAAGCAAATATTATTAAACCATGATGATCCTGTTTTTAATCAAAATTTAAGAGATATTCGAAAAATGCCAAATCAAGGAGCACGAGCATATCAATTGGAATCAGAATACATTAGGAACTCAGAAAAAAGACTTGATTTTATCTTAAAGTTAGTTAGGAAGTGTGAGTATAACACATTAGTTCTCTTTAATATTATTGAGTATGGTGAAAAATTAAGAGATAATTTAAAGGAATTTCTTGAAGGTGAGAATATTGAAATATTGTATATCGATGGAAGTGTTAAAAAGAAAGATAGGCAAGAAATACTTGCGAAGATGGAAATTGATGATGATAATATTACTCGTATCCTTGTAGCTACATATGGTACATTATCAACAGGTGTGAGTGTCAATAACTTACACAATGTTATATTTGCTGAATCATTTAAATCTGAGCAAAGGATTATACAGTCTATTGGTAGGGGTTTAAGGAAACATGATTCAAAAGATAAAGCAAGGGTATTTGATATAATAGATTGTTATGTTGAAGAGAAACAAAGGAATTCTTTTTTCAGACACGGTAAGGAAAGAGCTTCAATGTATAGAAAACATGGATATCCATATGATCTGTTAAAATTTGTTTTATAAGCTTTGTTTTAATTTCAAACCAGTATGTGTTTTAAGACCTTCTAAACTTATACCTATACCTTTGAAACCATAACATTCCATCTTTGAAATCTTTTTAGTATTAAAAAGTATAGTTATTTTGTTATTTTTTCTATCTATAATTCCAATAGGTTGGACTTTATTTTCAATACCAAATTTTTTATCATGTTCAAAAATCGTAATCCATTTAGTATGGATAATATGACGAATACTATGATCTAATATATCTTTACCAAATACATATTCACAATTTTTTATATAAACATATTCATCTTTAATTATATTAAAACCACTATAACTCCAGTTCCAAAAATTTTTACGATAATAACCATTCAGATTACCTTCATGTCTATGATAACCAAAAGCTAAACTCGTAGTATCATGTCTTACTATCAATAATTTATCACCAAAATTTGGTGATTGAATATATATTTTAACTTTTTTCAGGTGTGCCATATTATTTATATCTTAGGTTAAGTATAATTAAAAAAATTAGAATTAAAAATACAAATTACCATTTGAGATCTTCTTATTATATATATACTTTATAAAATAATTGAAACAAATGGTAAACTTTAAAAAACTAGCAATAATATTAATAGCGATATCTACACTAACATTAGTTCTTTGTAGTTGTGGGAGTAGTAAATCTCATTGTGAGGCGTATGGAGAAATTGAAGTTGAAACAACACTTGATAAAGCTTAATTCTTTGGTCGAAATATAATATCTTCTTTAACCTCAATATCTTGTTTTTCAAGTTCATTGGGGTTTAAATTAAACCCTCCTATTCGATGGCTAGATAAAAATGGTAAAAGTTTACTAATTAAAACTAAAGAATCATCTTTACTATATGAAAATTCATCATATAACCTTATTTTAAAGTAAATACTTTCTTTGAAATTTAAAACGAAAAGCTCTTCTGAATCTTTATTTGATACAAATAAAGATTCACCATTTATAATACAAATATAATTACCATTACCATTACCATATTTTGAATAATTAAAATTTATTTCTTTTGAAATTTTTTCTTTTCTTTTATAATGACTTGATTCAATTTTATGACCACTCCATCTAGTATTTAAATTTTCAGTGGACCTATTTTTTGTTAAAATTGGAATTATATAATAAGTGTAATTATCATAATCCCATACATCAAAACCATAATCAATTTCAGTCATTTCAGTAAATGACCGAAATCCCACTATCCTAATAGGTGTTGAATATATTACCATAATTACACTTTGTGTTTAGATAAACGTCCGATCACTGTTTGATTAACACCATTAAACTCATCGTGTTTTTTAACTTGACCATTGAACTTTAAAGTTGATCCTTTCTCAACTTTACCATCTACTGAATAACGCTCATTGATCTTTCCGAATTTAACAATGATGTTACCTTTATCGTCTATCATACGGTAAATTTTTGACATTCCAAATTGAGTAGCGAATGTAGAGATATTTTGAACAGTTACAATTAAAGGTTCTTTCTCACCAACTTGACCTAAGTGATTACTCTCTGGAAGTTTTTGACGTTCCAAATCTTTAAGGTAAAATGAAACAGCTGATGATAACATTGTGATATCTTTAAATTTGATGTACTCAGTGTTACTGAACATCTCTTTGATAATAGTAAAGTATTCATTACCATCATCTTCTAAATCATTAATAAATTCAGAAAATTCTTTAACGAATTTCGTATCAATATCCCAAGTGTATTCAAACCCTTCTTTTTGGTAATCTTCCAATGTTGTGTATATTGATTTTACTTTATCAGATGTAGAATCACCCTCATTATCTCTAACAGAGATATATCTTCCAAGACCTATTTCTACTTCTTTCCACTCATTTTTAACATACTCATTATCAAAATCAATTTGATTTTTAGCAAGGTCAACAATTTGATTGAAAGAAACTGCTCTCAATAAAGGAGACCAAGTTTTAGAACCACCACCACCATGACTTTCTTCACCAAACATATCAAATACATTTGGGAATGAAAGGTAATCGTTAAGGATTCTGAAATACTTCTCAGCGTTAACTCCTAAAAATTTCTTAACACAACCAGATCCAACTTGTTTAAATTCGTCATTTTCATTCTTGATTAAAAACGACTTTCTTCGGTATCTTTTAGTACCACAGTGATCACAGTGGTTATTCTCAGGGTTAAATTCCTCTGGAATATTACACTCAGTTTTGATTGGAATAAAGAAACCCTCAATGTGTCCAACAAGTGCAACTAATTCCCAACCACCTTCAAATTTGAATTCGTCAGAAAAAGTAACTGTTAGATCATAAACATCAAAGAATACATCTTTAGTAACAGTTTGAGAAGGTCTTCCATACTCATCATACGTGTAGTAATCAAAAACAGACAACATTCTTTCCTCAACTTCACTTTTCTCAAATGAAACTTCGATGTCCATTTCGTTAGCTAGTTTTTCAATTTTCTTTATAGATTTCTTAACAATCTTGTCAGATTCCTTAGTGTCTTGTATGTTTTTTATTACTTTAATCATATATTAGTGGGTTTTTGTGTTCGTATCTATACAAATATAAGAAAAATATTCCGATCTAGTAGCATTTTTACATAGAAATTTCAATATTATTTAAGAATTAATATTTAGTTTTTATTAACAGTAGTTTTACTAACATCATGTGATAAGCAGTTCACTTGCTTTCCGTTTTTGTCAAATAAACTTATTCTACACTACCATCACTGTTATTTGCATAATGTATATTTTTAATTAGTAGCAAGGTTAGGAATCGAACCTACATTCACCCTCCCTCACAAAGGCTATCATCTCTGTGGGGCAATGCTATATGCCACTAATATACAAATAATATTTCGATCTATCAGAATTTTTTCTGATAAGTTTATTTTTCTAATTCAGTTATTAATTCACTTGTTAATCTCAGGATAAGTATTTTATAAGTCTCAGTCGTAGTTTTCTCAACCTTTTTTCCGAATAACCCTAAGAACTTACGTTCAGTATAAGTGATTTCTTTTTTAGGTAATGGATACTTTTGTTTTAATTAATTGATATAACAAAGATACAAAATCATATTCGGATAATTTACCGCTTAAAGTGTAGTTTTTAAAAACAAAGGGGGTGAATTTAAACTCAACCCCTTTGATAAAATTAATCTAATAGGTTAAACTCAGCAATCTTCTCATTGATAAGATCAGTTATTTCTTTATTAGATTTCCTATAAGAATTACTCCATACTGATTCTTTTTTATCAGTAGGTTTATAATATAATTTTATATAGGATGTGATTATATCTATAAATTCTACCATAGATTTAAAGTGTTTAATACATACTTTTTTTCTACCATTCCCATATGAATGAAATAGTATCTCGTTCTTTAAACTAGGTCTAATATATTCTTTCCCATTTGGTGATATTGACCGATAGTGTTCTAACTTTCTTACTTCTATTGTAACTTTTTTGTCTTTACTTATTCCGATAGTTGCAAAGTATTCAATATCATATTTTTCAAATCTTACGATCTTAAAAAACGCACCTGTTCTTTTTCTATCTTCACCATCTCCATATACGTATTCATATAGGTTTCGTGATGATCTTTCTAAATATTGTTCTAATGTTTTCATAATTATTATTGTTTTTTATTTTTGTTTTTTATTAAATTGATAACTTGTCTTCCTTTTTTGTTTGTATGTTTCCACTTAATCTTAAATGATATAGAATCCATACCTCCAAACATTTTAGCATTAGAATGAATCTCTGCAAGTGCAGATAAAATTAAACTTATACTATATTTTGAATTGGAAAACTCTTCGAGATCTTTAGCTTTCAATAAATGAAAGTCCATATCTCTTCGAATTAATTGGGCAATATCTTCATTGGTATCACTTTCACCAAAGACATCTTTAAATACCTTATATGATACTTCTGAATGATTAGGGAAATGTCGTCTCCCCTCACTATCTGTTTCAATACAATATGGTTTACCACAGTCATGGTAGAGTGTATATGTTTCCAATATATCATCACTTAATATATTTGATAATATAAAATCTTTGTTATCATATACCCATTGGGGTAACTTCCAATCATATTTTAATTTCTTATCATCTCTTAAATGATCAAGTAGATCAAATAGATGATTTTTAACTGACACTCCATGATCGTAAATGGTTTGTCCTTTTGATTGATCACAATTTTTCATGTGATCAATTAACTTTTCTTTTGTAACCTAAGTAAATTCTTCTTTCATACTCTTTTGTTTTATTTTTTATTTGTTTTTAATTGTTCAATAACGTAGTCTGGTGATGGTAACTTTTTATAGTTATTTGATTGTCCACATGTAACACACGGTCCATAAAATGGTGTGTGGTCGTTACAATTATATGTAACCATCGACTCGACTAAATCAATGGATCGTTGGATTCCATCATTTTCAGTCTTTTGTTTTTTCATAATTAATGGTAAGTGAGATAATTTTTTACGTATCTCAGGTGTTCCGTATAGACAAATTGATGTAAATTCATCTACATCGGGTTCAAAAAATTTAACCACAGGAGTCTTTGACTCAAACTTATCATAAAGTTTAAGTAATTCTTCTTGGTTTTTAACCGATAAGCAAATAATTGAATTTGATTCTTTTTTCCACTGTTTGAATTTTTGTGGAAAATCAGCGGCGAAATCCGCTATTGAATGTGTGGATTGGACAACTTGGTAACCCGGGGATATGTCCTCCCTTGTAATAACAACGAGTTTAGTTTCGTTTAAATTTTGTGTTTGTGTAGGTGTGTGTACCTATGTGAATTCTTCTTTCATACTCATAACTTTTGTTTTTATTTGTTTATTATATTTATATATTACTTAATTGTTTCTTTGTTTCTTTGTTTAGATGGTGATTCTGACATTCACAAAATTGGTGATGGTCAATGGGATTACGGTTTATACACAAAAGTCTAACCGCATACATATTCTAATTGGGTTTAGTGCGAGTAGGAGGATTCGAACCCCGTACCAATAGTTTTAGAAGCTATCCCATAATTCCACAAATAGATTAGGTTCTACCCGCATATTGTTATTCTAATATATTTAATTTTTTCGAGTTATCAAAACTATCTTTATTTTCTTTTTCTTGTTGTTGTAATAAATCTGTAATGAGAAACTTTATCGACACAATTAACCCAAATGGCTCTTGCGTGAAATGTATTATCTTCTACGTGAATCAAAACCTCAAACTCATTCCATGAATTTGATAATTCTTCCACTTCAATATTAAAGAATCCCTTTTTTGGTTTGATACTGTTACATATTGTATCAATCATTTTATTAAACCTACGATCAAATGCTTCTTTAATTTCACCTAACCACTCCAGTTTGTGAATTTGAAGTAAACTCATAATATTACGAGATCTTTCAACTTCTCTTAGTTTACCACTCAAATCTCTAGGAGAACTAATTTCCTCTTTTAAAGCTAACTTTTTAGCTTCTCTCATTTCCTCTCTATTTCTTCGACGAAAACCACCACCTCTAACATAAGGATCAACTTGGACATCAAGACCTAACTCACCGAAAGTCTTACCTTTCAATGATTTAAAAGCTTCATCAGTGTTTGAATATTCACCCCAATGTGATTCCAATAAATTTTTATGTGGTGCTACTTTTGAGTTAACATAGGAAACATAATTATGGTTTCTAAAAGGATTGAATAGATTTGTCAACCTGTTAGTTAATAATTCTCTGAATTGTCTGTTTCTTTTTGCTTGTGCTTTCGTCATAGTTTCTTTTTTTGATTTACACAAATATAACTAAAAAGAAACGTAAAAACAAGGAAAATGTAAATTATTTTAGAATTTACTCTGAGTCAAGTTCATATACTTGTTAATCAATAGAACCTTTAGGTATATGTATCTCATACCCCACCGACCTCTCAGCCTCATGTGGACCTACCATCCAAAATCTCCATTTCCATGTCCAATGTGATCTATCATATTTTCTTATTTTTTCGACAAAGTAAGGTTTTTCTTCACCGTGTATATCTTCTACAATGTGGCTATCTTTACTGAGAGAAACCATTTTATATGAATGTTCTCCAGTTTTCTCATAACCATAATATTTTAAACTACTATCGAAATAACCACATCCCAAAAAGAATCTCCCACTTGTTGAGTTATTATCTTTTAAAGATACTAGTTCCCTTTTATTTTTTGACATATGGTAAGTATAACTTGGTGGTGTGATGGCTCCTAATACAAACCACACAAAAGTTCCAATGATTAAACCTATAGCTGCACTTCCAAGATAAAAATCTAAAAAATCACTTACATTATAAGGTAAATAACTATAAGCTTTTTTATTATTATAACTATAAGTTTTTATATTATTAATAAGAGGACCGAATATTAAAAGTCCTATAAGTGCGGGTATCCATATTGTTGGTGACATATATTATTTTTTAGTTGTTATTTACTTACTTATTTTTGCTCGTGGAGATTTAGATTTAGATTCACTTTTTTCTTTCTTAATTAGATCAGCCTTTCTTTTAGCTAGTGATGACCTCCCCTCATACATAAATTTAATTCTGTTACTGTTCATTTTATTAATTTTAATTTAATTGTTAGTTAATATTTATTAATATAATAAAAAAGGTGTTAACCTCAAAATTAGTCGTCTTTTGGATCTCCTATATAATTTGGGGATTTGACTACAAGGTTAGCACCAATACATACAATAAATAGATCTATTATCATAGAAATAATTATTAGTGTTTTTGGTAAATCGAAAAGTTTATCCATTACAATAGAAAGTATCAATCCTATTATTCCACATATTAAAAGTATTGTTCCTGTTTTTTTCATTTTATTATTTTTATTTCGTTAGTTTCTGAATCCCATTCAAAATAAAAGGGATGGTTTCTAAAAGTATATCGGTGATCTAAAACTGATGCGTTAATAAAGTGTGTACCATCTTCATAGTAATATCCATTTGCTTCATGTATATGACCAAAGATACAAATTTTAGGTTTTATTTCCTTTATCTTCGCTATCAAAAGCTCATCACCACACATTTCATAATCAGTATTAGAATCTAAAATGCTATATGGTGGTGTGTGAGTAACCAATATATCTACATCAGTAGGAATAAGATCCCATTTTGATTGCATTATATCTGATCTTCTAGGTAAATTAAAAGCCCAATGTTTAAACTCAGGTGTCCACGGAGTTCCCCATATTTTAATAGTTTCTCCATTTTTTTCAACCTCAATAACCTCATCTTGAAGATAATCTACATTTTCGTATTTAGATAAAACCTTTCTCATGTGTGGTAAATCATTTTCAAAACAAATATCGTGGTTTCCCGATATGAAAATTTTATGTTTATAGTTGTTGAGACTATCATACCATTGTATAAATTTCTCAACCGACATTGGGTTTCCTCTTCTTGAAATGTCTCCTGCGTGTATTAGGATATCACTATCAGAATCGTGATCTTTGTTAAGATCACGATTGAGCACTTTATGTGCTTCATGTGTATCTGATATTGCATTTATCTTCCATTTCATTTTATAAAGATAAGAGTTTCTATTGGATAATCCTAATTAAACACCAGAAAATATATCCATTACCACTGAAAGTCTCTTAGTTATTTCGGGCATTCCAAGTTTTATAGAGATACTATTAATAGGAGATAAAATAGATTTTTGGAACTGCATATCATAATCTACTTCGGGAGCAAACTCAATTGGATGTTCCCCTCTACGATACGCAAATATCTTATTATCTTGACTCTTACAATAGTAGTATTTAATCTTATCACCCGATTTGAATAATTCATATTTATTCTGAAACTCAGGGTTCTTATGTAATAAGTGATTGTGAAATGCTGCAGCTTTTACTCCAAAGTGAGTTCCTGTAACAAATTCCATTTTTTCTTTATCGTTTATAACCTTTTCAGAATAATTAGAACATGAACTTTGCATAGATATCTCATCAATATCAGCAACTTCAAACTCTCGTCTCATTTCTTTAACTATACCAAGTAGTTCCTTGATGTTAAAAGAATCTGGATTTGAGAATAAGTATTTTATTAACTTAGGAATACCTCTTTCTTTATTCCTTGCAAATACTGGTGTCGATGATCTAACAAGTTCCACACCTTTAGGTTGGAAATAATCTAATCGTTTATAGTCAATTCCATCTTCCCAATTAATATGTTGTATATACTTTTTCTTCTCTAAGTTGATAATAGATTCTGCTATTTTCTCTAACTCAAAATCTTGTATGTTTTTAACTCCATATGAATTACCATGCTTATCAAGTTCATCTTTAAAATATTGTTCTATTCTAAAGTGATCTAATCCATGTATAAATTCTAATTCATCTTTCCAGTTATAAGATACGTTACCTTTGTAACCTTCTAATTTTTCATTAGCTACTCTATCTTTTAAATAGTGTCCATCAACTAAAGCTATTTTTGATTGGGATAGTTTATCTTCCATATCCTCATCAATCCACTGACCATCTTTAATATTAACATAGCCTAAAAAGTTAGGGTTATTAACTTCTATATCTAAGTCAGTAGAAAAGATAACAAATGGGTGTGGTATTTTGGAAAGGACATCTTCATTAAAAAGTTGATTTTTCCAATCACAAGAATCAATTGCTGGTTTAAATCCAACAAAAATTGAATCGGTATCACCATATACGGATACAGTTGTTCCCTCTGGTATAGGTTTAACATTCTTTATCCTCATTTTTTGATGTAAGTTAGTTTCGGTATGCCACATTGTATACCAATATTTTTCATTAACATCACTCATTGTTTGGGTTAGTTTCCTACCCTCAGCAGTAATTGTTCCTGCTACTCTGTTGTTGAATAGTATGAAATATCTTGTGGCGAACGCTCCGTATGAGCCGTTAAGTACTGATTATCAGTTGGTTAGTCCCCTTGTGTGTATTAATAATTAAATTAACCTTACGACAAGGGGACTAACCAACTAATTTAAGTGCCAGTTGCATAGCGTTGTTGTAATCTACTTCCTTTTTAATAGAAAAGATCTGACGTTTCAACTCCGCTATACGGGTTATTTTTTCTTCTTTCGTCATTCTATATTTTATAATTTTTTAAATATTCCTAAATGGATAACAAAAGGTCTTAACATGTAATTAAAACCCTTATTCATTATATGATAAAAGAAGATAAAGTTTTAGTGAAAGTCAGTAGGTTTAAATATTAGTCTTGTCTATTTGTTCAGATATATCTTCAATGATTTCATCTTCATTTCCTGAACCTGGTTTAAGTAATTTTCTTACTTTTTTAGAATCAATAGGATCTATTTCAACTAGATATTGACCACCCTCTAAAGTTATAGATATATTAAAGTCGTGATCTTCTCCTTTATAATTAACTGTAATCTCATTCAATTCACTTTTATAGTTAATCATATCATTATAATCTTCATCACTTAAAATATCTGAGAACCTTTCACGTATTTGACTATAAAGTTCACTTAAACTAGTTACTTTTGGAGTAGATGAGTTCTCATTAAATTTTTTCAAATGTTTCATATTATTGTTGTTATTTTCACTATTGTATATATTTAATTTCTAATTAGTTTATTAATATAAAAATTAAAAAGGTGGTGAATTTATTGTTATTACAAATATTTTTTGTATATTTAGTCATTATTAACTACTAATATATAAGAAATGTTTAAAGAAATTATCAAGGGACTTCCCCAACATATGAAAGATAACCTAGAAGATTTGAAGAATCTAAGAGAAAGACCTGATTTCCACCCAGAGGAAAATGCGTTTGAGCATGTTCGAATTGTTACAGAAAGAGCAATTGAATTTGGAGATAAGGATCTAATTATGGCTGGAATTTTCCATGATATTCATAAATTTGACACTGCTAGGATAAACCCTAAAACGGGTCATCCAACATCTCCAGGACATGACAAGTGGGCATTTAATACTATTTGTATAGAAAAAGATGTCCAAGATTTCATTACTGATTTTGGTGCTAATTGGGAGAATGTAGCAGGTATTTGTGGTCAGCATATGAGGATTCATCAAATTGGAGAAATGAGAAAGGTAAAACAGATGCGTATGGTTGAATCCCCATTTTTTAGCAAACTATCAGTTTTTTCTAAATTTGATAATATGTTATTTAGTGATACCGAAGCTATGGAGAATGCTGATAAAGCATTTAAATGTGCTGAATGGTCAAAAGAAAATGGTGAACTTCATCCTTTTTTAATGGGTAAATACTTAGATAAAGGTAGATAAGAAATGAAATTAATAAAAGAGATAAGGTCTAAAAAAGGGGTTCTACATTTTAAAAGGTGGAGGATATTAAAGACTCCTTGGTTTTCAATTTACATTCATGGTATTTACATGCATGATTTAGACCCACATTCACATAATCATCCTTGGAAGATATGGACGATGATATTAAAGGGTGGTTATTT
>Ga0307932_1000268_pt1 | contig 21199 bp, 24 predicted proteins | sample OrgLakmetageno48_FD_201843 | JGI IMG/M metagenome (GOLD analysis project Ga0307932, IMG submission 201843) | Saline water microbial communities from Organic Lake, Antarctica - #48 | ecosystem: Environmental > Aquatic > Non-marine Saline and Alkaline > Saline | place: Antarctica: Organic Lake...
CGAGGGCGATTTGACGTTCGCAGCCAACGAGTACAACGGCGTTTATGACTTGGGCGAGTTCACCGTTTACGGCACCTATTTCTGCGTGTACGTGGGGGCCAGCTCGAGTTCAGCTAGCAGCACGTCAAGCCAAAGTAGCCAGAGCAGCTCAAGCACTTCCAGCCAGTCGAGCCAGAGCAGCCAAAGCAGTTCAAGCAGTTCCAGCACAAGCAGCCGGTCCAGCTCAAGCGCAAGCAGCCAGTCGAGCCAAAGCAGCCGGTCGAGCTCCAGTACCAGTAGCCAGAGCAGCCAAAGCAGCACGAGCGACCTGAGTAGCAGCAGCCTCTATACTTGCCGCGCCTTAGGCGCCGTAAACGACGGCATCAACGTCGTCGACGACGCGACCGGGACCGGTTGGATCCTTTGGAGTGCGGAAGATTTAGCGACCCGGTTTGCAGCCCACCCGCCGGGAGCGAATACCAGCGACCACCTGATCGCGGTTCGCTATTCCGCCCCAAATTGGCGGTTCAATGTTGGCGGCTCTTCGTGGTACCAATTCACGCCGCGGCGGAGCGACCGCTTGCTGGCCGAGGTCGACTTTACAAACGACACGATCACCAGCCTTGAGGGAACCGCCGCGACGATCTACGGCATCTACGCCGGCTACGAAAGCGGCGACTTGGAGTTTTACGCCAACCTATTTGATTCGGCGGTAAATTTCGGGGAATTCACCGTCACCGGCTCGTTCTTTTGCGTATATGTTGGCAGGAGTTCCAGTTCGGCGACCAGCACGCTCAGCAGCCTGAGTTCGAGCAGCAGCAGCACGAGCAGCCCGTCCAGCCTCAGCAGTTCGAGCAGCAGCAGCACCAGCAGCCAGTCGAGCCAGTCCAGCAGCAGCACGAGCAGCCAGTCGAGCCAAAGCAGCCAGTCGAGCCTTTCCAGTTCAAGCCGTTCCAGCTCGAGCCAAAGCTCGTCGACCAGCACGAGCCAAACGAGCCTTTCTAGCTCCACCAGCCAAAGCGGAAGCAGCAGCAGCAGCTCCACTTCGTTAACCAGCGCGAGCAGCTCTTCTTCGACCAGTAGCAGCATCTCGACGGCCAGTTCAGCCAGCAGCTCCAGCCTATCCACCTCAACGAGCCAAAGCAGCCTGAGCTCCAGCAGTAGCAGCTCGATTTCAAGCGTCAGCTCCTCGTCGTCGAGTAGCAGCACGAGCCAAAGCAGCCTAAGTTCCAGCAGCAGCCAGTCGAGCCAAACAAGCACGACGAGCGCTTCAACGCTGTCGAGCAGCAGCACGGGCACGAGCCTCAGCAGCTCGAGCAGCTCGAGCACCGCAAGCAGCCAGAGCTCCCCGTCGAGCACCATCTCGCTGCAAACGACGGCCAGTGACCAGACCGGGCAAAGCAGCCAAAGCAGCCTGAGCTCCAGCAGCAGCAGCTCGCTCAGTAGCCAGTCAAGCGTCAGCAGCGCCAGCACGATCAGCTCCAGGACGAGCAGCGCCAGCACACTGAGCAGCTTAAGCTCCAGCAGCAGCAGCACGTCGAGTGCGAGCACGGCGACCAGCCTATCCAGCAGCAGCAGCCGATCGAGCAGCAGCGAGAGCTCCACCAGTTCGGCCAGCACGGTCAGCAGCAGTTCCACCAGCAGCCTAAGCACACAATCGAGCTCGAGCCAAAGCAGCAGCAGCACGACCAGCAGTGCCAGCAGCGTGAGCTCGAGCAGCCAAAGCAGCAGCACCCAGCTCCAGAGTTCCAGCTCCGAAAGCCGCAGTTCGAGCACGAGCCTGACCAGCACGAGCCAAAGCAGTGCCAGCAGCAGCTCGAGTTCCAGCCTTAGCAGCAGTTCCAGCCTGAGCAGCAGCTCGAGTTCCAGCCTGTCGAGTTCGAGCAGCACGAGCCTGACCAGTTCGAGCAGCAGCAGTGTCAGCAGTAGCAGTACCAGTACGCAAAGCTCGAACTCAAGCACGAGCGGCCCGGGGCTTCACCCGGTCACCGGGACCGCTACTCGCATTTGCCCGAGTAGCGCCGTGGCATCCAACGTGAGCACGGCCGGGGCCAACGCAAGTTCGGTTAGCCCAACCACCGCCACCCATGTTAAAATTTGCCCCGCGACCGCGGATGAAACGAGGCCGGACGGAGACCCGGCGACCGCCGACGATTCCCGGCCCACCTAACCACGCGACTGCGGCGCTAACCAGGAGACCAGCATGACCGTCAACATAACCCACTACCAGGGACGAACCTGCGAATACGATTTGACGATCGCCGACGCCAACGGCGACGCGATTACGCTATACGCCGGCGACAAAGTGCGGCTGAAAATTTGGCGGCAGCAAGACGGCAAATTGCTCCTCGACCTCGCCAGCGGCAGCCCGACCACCAACGGCTCCAGCTTAACCGCGGCCAATCCCACCCGATTCAAGGGCGTCCAAAACGACATCAATTGGACCCCGGGGATCTACGACTTGGAGCTCTTGCTCGTGGACGCGAGCGATTCCAGCCGGGTGCGGCACGCGGACAGCGGCCTCTTTATCCTTCACGACACCCCCGCAGGAGGGCTCACGTAATGCCACAGATAGCCAGCGAAGCGGAAGCCCGGGTCGCCCTAGGATTAACCAGCGCGATCACCGACGACGAGCGGGCGGCCATTAACCTGTTTCTCCCCGCGGCCGAAAAGGCCGTTGTCGACTTCATCGGCTACGACCCCGTGCAGCGAGAACATACGCGCTACTTTCCACGAACGGACCCGAGCGGCGGAATCGGTTTTCCAGATTCGGGCTGGGACGTCCACAGCAGCGGCCGGTCAGCGATTCGCTACTACCCGACGCGGGCCTCCGGGATGTTTCCAACCCTGCAGCTCGACGTGCTACCGGTGCGGGCGGTTTCCGATTTACGGGTCGATTATGACGCGCGACACGGGCAGCAAACCAACGCCTTCGCCGCCACCACCAAGCGGACGCCCGGCCAAGATTATTGGACCGAAGACGAAGCCCCCAACTATTGCCCCAGCGGCTGCGTTTTCAGCCGCAGCACGTGGCCCATCGAACCGGGTACGGTACGGGTGACCTTCACGGCCGGCTACAGCCCCGACGAAATGAACGGCCGGGTGGAAACGACCGGCGTCGATTCCGACGGCTACTACAACCGGGTCGGGGTCAGCGCCAACCCGCTCAAGCGAGCCGTCCTTTTGACGCTCACCACCCAGATGCAGAAATGGGCCGCGTTGCGTAAAAGCGAGACAACCGGGTTTGTACCAGGACCGAAGCAAAGCGAGCGCCTCGGTGATTACCAATATTCGCTCGGCGGCGACGGCGGCAAGGCGATCGCCGGATTGGTCGTTGAGCTCCCCGCACCCGCGGCCGAGCTGGCGGAACCGTTCCGGCATTTCGGTTTGTACCGCCTCTAATAACTCTATTTGACACCACCAATTACAGCCGCGAGGGACCTATGGCCGCCGCCGGTACCGTGTACGTCGAAATGGTAGTCGTGATCGCGAACGAAAGCACCGACAACAAGCTGCGGCGAGCGATCGAGGAGCTCGAGGAGCTCGCCAAAGACTATCCATTTTTGCCGCTAGAAACGCCCGTCAACGAGCTCAAGGAAGCCTATGAGGAGTTGAGCCATGTCTCTGCTCGATAATTTGCCGCACACCGCGACCCACACGCGACCGAGCTATTCGAACGACGAGCTCGGCGCTAACCGGCAGACCGACGTCACGATTGCCACGGGGCTCAAATGCTGGGTCCAGAACGCCAACATCCAGGAAGTCGAAGCCTATCAGAAAATCGACACCCGGATCACCCATAAGGTCTTTTTCACCACGGACCCGGACATTCGACCGGGCGACGATATAACCGTGACCGCGGGTCCAAGTTTCGTGGGCAAAAAGTTAGAATTCGTCTCCGGCCCAACGGACCGGTCGGCTGGCCTCGGCGTTTTGTTTGCCGGCATGTTCGAAGAGGACGATAACCCAAGGAGAGTATGATGCGAGTCGTTTTTGAGAGCCACCGGGACTTTTTGCGGGAAATCACGCTCGAGCGGAACAATATACGCGGCAACGTCGTCCGAGCCCGGGTCGACCGCCTACCCGAACAAGACGAAAGCATCACGTTCTCCGTTTGGCTCCACCTTTCAGCCGTGGTCGCGGCCAACACCGGGGAATATGTGATAGAATTCAGTGGCCTCGCCGGTTCGGACGACGAGGCGACACCCAAGGGCGGCACCGAACGGGTCAACGATTGGACCCGCGACTGCGTGGACACGCTAAAAGAGCTGGAGCTAGAGCTTCGGCCCGGCAAAATCGAGTTTGTTTGAGTAGCCATGGCAACCAGGGAAGAACAGATCGCCGGCATCGTAGCCCGCAACACGCGGTTCGACATCCGCGTCGAGTGGCTCGGCGACCAGTTCGCCCGCGGCTTCCGCGCTACCCTGGAAGCCCGGGTGCGGTTGGCGGCCCAGCTAATTCGCGACAAAGCAGTGATCAACGTCAGCACCCCGGTCCACAAGTACAAAGGCCCCCAAGGGGGCATCGTCGTGGACGAGGACAGCCGATCGGAGCCCGGCGAATACCCGCACGCCGAAACCACGCTGCTCATGACGACAATTTTCTACCAGCGGCAAGCACGAACGCGAGGCCGAATTTCATTCATAGTCGGGACCCCCCTCGACTACGGCTTGATTTTGGAGACGGTCATGGACCGGTCGTTTTTGAAGCGCACGATGGACGAAATGCAGCCCGCCTTACGGCGGATTTTGGTTGGGCCCGGTCGCGGTCGAACGCGATTCGAATAGCCCCAGGGGGACCACACGGATGACACACGGCAGCTGGAATCTAGACGAGGCGATCGTCCGGCGGTGGCAAGCAGCCAACCTCGATGCGACCTTCCGCGCCACGTGGACGGACCCGGTCGCGACCGCCGACCAGACCTACACCCCGCTCAACCACCAGCAGGCCAGACCCGAGCCGCCGGGTCCCTACGCCACCTACAACGTCGGCGAGCCCGCCCCACCGGGTCACCAGACCGGAAAGACGAGCACCACCGAGCACCAAATCCTGCAGTATCCGCTCACGTTCCAGATCCACGCCAAAACCAACGCTGAAGCCAGCGGCAAGCTACGCGGCCGGGACCTTGCCCGCAAAGTAGCCGAGGCGTTCGACCCGGACCAAGCGATCGCGATCGACGACGGCGACGATTGCTGGATCCAGTCAATCCGCCAGCCCGACAACTGCTTACGTTTGGGCGACGACGAATGGGTTTGGATTTTACGATTTGAGATTTGGGTTGACGCCCGATTCAGCACTTAACCGGGAGACGGCCATGGGGACCAGGACAGCCAGCACAAAAGTAAATTTGACGTTCACCAGCACGATCATCAACACTCTCGAAAACGCCGACGCGGCGCAAGCCACCGTCCAGGGCACAATTTTAAGCGGCACCCTGGCTAACGGGGTCAGTGCCAACCAGGGCAACCGCGCGATGCGGACCACCAGCAACACGATCAGCAGCGGTGTCAGCGAGGACATCGACCTCTACGATTTCGCGTCGGTCGACTTCGGAGCCGGATCCGGCAAGGACGCCCTCGGCCAAGCCCTCACGCTCGAGGAGATCGTGACGCTTGTGATCAAACAGAGCAGCGGGGCCGGCCGGCTAGAAATTATGCCGACCAACCCGACGAACTACGTGACGTGGGTCCCGTCGCTAACCGCGGCCAACGGCGGCGCCCTGAAGAGCGGCGGCGTGTTGATGATGCACCAACCAGCGACGGACGCCTTCGACATTCAGGACGGCGCCAGTCACGTCTTGCGACTAGCGGCCAACGGTGGGGATGTTTCTTACGACCTGTACATTTTGGGCCGCCATGACGACGACGAATCCAGCAGTTCCAGTTCCGAAAGCAGTAGCAGTTCGTCGAGCTCGAGCCTGAGCTCCCTTTCTAGCAGCAGTAGCAGCACCGCCTCCTCGTCGAGTTCGAGCAGCAGCAGCACCAGCGTGAGCAGCAGTTCGAGCACGACTACCTAAGAAGCCTTTTCGGCTTTTCCATTTCCAGGCAACCCAGAAGGGGACGCAAAATGACATGTTCCAGTTCAACAGCCAGGACCGGGGCAGCCGGCAAGGCAGTGGTAGATGATACCCTCGTCGCACGGCTGACTCAGTGGGATTTTAACCCGACCGCGGCCGAATCCGCGTGGGGCGATTCCGACAGCGCCGGCTATACCAACCGCGTGGCCGGACGGAAAGACGGCACCGGGTCGATCACCGGCAAGTTTGACACGACCAGCAAAATCTATGATTTGTTCACGCCGGGCGACACGGTCGAGCTCGTCCTTTGGGAATCCCTCACCGACTACTGGGTGATCCCGTGCGCCCTAATTACCAATTTCACGGTCACCTACAACCAGGACACGAAAGAGGTCGTGGAATGGAGCGCCGACTTTGGCGCAGATGGCAAATACTACTATCCGGGCGAAAGCGGAGCCCCGGTCCACACGCTACCAGCTTGACGCAGCGGTCGTTACGCCTACCGCTAGCCAGAGCCGGCCCCGGCGTGCGTACCCCGCGCGCCCGGCGCCGGCGACGGCCGCCAACTTTCAATTAACCGAGCCAACCAATGAACGATCACCTGGAAAGTACCACGCGGCGGATTTCGTCGCACACGCTCAGCAGCGGACAAAAGATCACGCTGCACGGGCTCGGGCTCCAAGACTACGTGGCGGCCCGCGAGGAGTGTTTGCGGCAATACCGCCGCAGCCAGATTTCAACGTGGACCAGCAACGTCGATTTGCTCGGGGAGCTCAGCGACCAGGACCGGCAAGCCCTGCTTCGAGACGCCATCGAACGGGCCAGCGCGGTCACCTTGGAAGACTTGCCCAAGAAAATTATCGATTTGCCGGTAATGAAGAACGGCCAGCCCGTGCGGGACAAGACCACCGGCCGAATCACCACGCAGCGACGAGAGGTCGAATATACCGCATGGTGGATGAGCGAGACCCCCGAGGGCCGGCTCTTCATGACGTGGCTCAGCATGCGGCGCGGCGACCCGGAGCTCAAGCTCGAGGACGCCGAGCAGCTTTTCAATGACGCCATGAATGAGCTCGAAACGGTCGCGGACCAAGTCGGGGAGATAAGCACGCCGCAGTTGGGAAAATCATCGGCCCCCGCGGCGACGGGGGCCCAGACGGAGACGGATCCGACGGAGAAACGGCGGGCCAGGAAACGACGCCGACGCCAAACTGGCCATTGATTGTTCGCGGGATTTGCGAAAAGTATAGCTGCCTTCCAAGCGAGGTCGAGCAATTGACGCTAGACCAGATCATTATCCTGATCGCCAAAGACCGGGACCTGGAACGCCTAGCCGGAGCACGCAAGACCACGCCGGCCGCCTTGGCAGCCGAGGGGGTGATACCCACGACCAGCGGCGGAAGCTACGTGCAGCGGCTCCGCTCGCAGCTGCGACGCGACCGAGACAATGAGGGCCGCCGCGGGCGGCGCGAACGGCGAGAGAAACGCCGACAAGAGATTTTCGACTACAAACGAGCACGCGGAGACCTGTAACCATGGCATCCAAACTTGCCACCGCCTACGTCGAAGTCACAGCCGACGCGACCAAGCTCGAAAACGAAATGAGCGACGTTCGCAGCAGCGTGATGAAGGAAACCCGAGCCCTGGCCAGTGCGATCGGTAGCTTGGGGATCGGGGCCGCCGCCGCGGCTTTGGTCAAGAACACCGTCGGGATGGCCAGCGCCGCAGAGCAGACCGCGGCCGCCTACGAAATCATCCTGAAGGACCAAGAGCAAGCCAAGAAATTGCTCGGCGACATTGAAACGCTCTCCGTAAAAACGCCGTTCGAACCCGGAGAGCTTAAGCAGGGCGGCCGAGCCCTCCTCGCCTTCGGCGCCACCGCCGACGAGATCGTCCCCAGCCTTCGACTCCTTGGCGATTTGGCAGCCGGCAGCGGCTCCCAAATCCAGGAGATCATTCGCGTGTTCAACAAGACGCGATCGGTCGGGAAGCTAACCGGCGAGACCTTCGAGCAGTTCGCCGAACGCAGCATCAACCTGCAAGACGAAATCACCGACATGCTCGGGATCTCCGGCGAACAGTTCGTGGAAATGCGTGGTAAAGGGGAGATCAGCTTCGGGCTCGTCCAAAAGGCCATGCAGCGCATGACTTCCCAGGGCGGTATGTTTTTCGGTGCCATGGAAGCGCAAGCCGCGACGTTCGGAGGCATGATGAGCACCATTACCGGCAACATAAAGCTGCTCGCGGTCCAGATGGGTCAATCCCTACTACCCGCCTTCAAGGCCGCGGCACGGGTCGTGATTTCGTTCTTGGACGGGCTCCTTGCTTTGAACGACGCCACCGGCGGATTCGTTGCCATGTCCGCCGCCGCCACCACGGCGATCACGGGTTTGACCGCCGCCCTCTGGGGCGCGTACGTGGCCATGAAAGCTCTGGGTTTGAGCTTTCGGTCTTTGGTTTTGAGCCTAGGCCCGATAGGGCTCGCCATCATCGCCGTCGGGGCTTTGGCGGGCGGAATCATCACGCTGATTAAGGCCATAGCCAGCAGCAAAGCGGTCGTCGCGGCTTGGGAAGAAAACGCCGCCAAGTTGGGCATGGCTTGGGACGCGTTTAAAACAGGCATGGCGAACACCTGGGAAGCGATTAAGGGCATCATAATGAACGCCCTCCAGGCGATAGCCAACGTCTTTGGAGTCAACCTGGAAATGCTAAAGAGCGACACCGCCAATTTCGTGGCCGGGCTGATAGGAGCCTTCGCCGATTGGGTTTTGAACGTTTCCGAATGGCTCCAGGTTTTGACCCAGAATTGGGGGCTGACCTGGGAGCTACTAAAAGCCACCGCGGTCGTCGCCCTCGTCGGACTAAAAGACCTAGTTTTGCAGTTCCCGAAATGGTGGGCCTATAGCATGGGTTTGATACTAGGGCTCGTAGTCGACGCCATGACGTCCATTTTGAAGTTCGTCGCCACCGTAGTCGTCAAGATAGGCAGCCTGATGTTGCAAATGCTCAAGGCCGTTTGGGCGGGAATAAAAAACCTTTTTTTTGGCGGGTCATTTTCCGAGGCCTTTACCGGGGCCGCCAAGCAGGTTTTGGATAGCGGCATGCAGATGGGGGAAGCGTTCAAGGCCGGTTGGGACCGTTCCAATCCCTGGGACCTCTGGGAAAGCAGCGAGGGCTTAAAGAAAGCCAAAGCGGCCCAGCAGCAAATCATCGACCAGCTCGCGAAAGACAAGCGAGCGATCGAAGCCATGCGGCAACAGGGCACTGACGAGGCCGAAGCCGCCAAGCAGGAAGACGAGGAAAAAAAACCGCCGCCCCAGGAAGTGATCCACAAGCTCGACGCCGGTTTTTTCGCGTTCGGCGACATCCAGCGCAAGATGCAAGAGAACCAGTTTAAGAGCAAGAAGGACAGCGAGAAGCTCGTCAAGCAGGGCGAAATTGCCGAAACCCAACGGCGTCAGCAAAACAAGATTTTGACCGATATCCGCGACAAGCCAACGGCGGAAATCGCCAACGGCTAAACTTTCGCAATCAGGATGACCATGAGCGGAACCCTCGACTATTCAAGCTGGCGTTTGCAAACCGACGGTGGAATCAAGTACAAGTTGACGGACGGCTACCCGACGCTGAACGTCAGCGAGGACAACGCCCGCGGGAAAGAGCAGTACGTGCTCCGTAGCCAGGACGTCGAAGCCTTCATTAAAGAGTCCATCCCAGCGCCGGTCGTCGTTTTGGGAAGCGTCATCCGACCACGCAGGCGGCACATGCCAGGGGCGTCGATTTTGATTACCAGATCGATCGACGTTGCCCCACATAATTCAGGCATGCCAGCCGACCCGCAGAATGCGGACCCTAACGCACCGAGCGGATCCTACGCTGAGTTTTGCACAGCGACGATCAGCTATGAAACGAAAGAGCTCGAGAGCGGGGAAGAAAACGACGACGAGGACCCGAACGATCCCGAAACCTTCTTGACCCATTCGGTCACCGCCGGCGGCGAGCATATGAGCTGGCCGGCCAACCGCACCGCCACCCGGGACAGCGACCTCGAAAATGACTACACCGAAGTCCAAGACAACCAGGACGTGCAAGGGCCGATCGTAAAAACGATCCCCACGATAGAGCACGGGCTAGATTGGAAGGCGGTGCTCAGCCCGAATTGGAGCAAGATCATCCAGCTTTTGGGCCACGTCAACGACGTGACGTTACCGCTCTTTTTCAACGCGAAGAAAGAGACCGTGATGTTCATGGGCGTCAGCGGGCAGCGAGAATACCTATGGAACGGCTTCTCGATCGGCGTCCAGCCTTGGAGCTTGAACTTCAAGTTCAGCCACCGAGAAATCCGCGAGGGCGGCTTAAGCTACGGTTGGAACCACATCTACAGCCCAAAAAACGGCACGTGGCGCGAACTACGCCGGGCCAACGGTCGGCCGATTTACGAGGCGAGCAACCTCCTCGAGCTATTCACGATTGAGGAAGAGCAACAGCCATGACCATCGCTCGTCATCAGGATTCCTACGCGGCCAACAAGGGCTACCTCGTCGGCGGTCGCCAGCTCAACGAGTCGGCCCAAGTCCAGGCCGCCCAGGGTTGGCGGGCCAGCGGCAAACATTGCATCCAAACGACCGACGTCGTGCCGCCGCCCCACACCCAGGGCTTGGCGTTGATCACCGGCGACGCCCAGTCCGTCGAATCCTACACCGCCAAATTTCGGTTTTTCAACCACACCTACAACATGTGGGTGGAATACGACGACGAGCTCCCGCTCTACACGGGCGGATACTTCGAGGGAATCTACCAGGGGTTCGGCCAGGGCTACATCAGCCGGGCCAGTTGGAGCCCGGTCCAAGGCCCTCGCTACGGCGCGATCCCGCTGCTTTTGTCGGGGGAAGTCGTCCCCGCCAGCTACGATCCTGTCTTGGGCGCCCTGGTACCGTTGATCAGCCCGCCAGCCGACACGCCCGCGGTCGAATTCTATACCACCGCCTCCGTCGAAATCACGCCGGCCGATAATACGACCGAAAACTACACGTTCGCAGTGATCGAAAGCCAGTCCCCCGGTTCCGCCCAGTGGCGACCCAGGCAAGCGATCTACTGGCAGACGCCGGAAAACGTCGGCGAGTTTTTCGCCGATTCGCGGTCCACGTTCGTCACGATCCCCTGCCTCAGCGAGCCCACCCAAGGGACCCTGATCCGGGTACGAATCGGCCGGGCCACCGACTACCCGATGGCGGTCGACGAGGCCCGCATCCGGTTTACCGGCGCCGGACGAATCAGCGCCAACAACCGGGCCGTTGACCGGACGGCCTACCAGCACAACACCGGCGGCGAGACCCTCTCGGGCGGCTGGCAAATCGACAGCGATATTTCGGGACGCTACAAAGACCAACCGGTCGTGAGCCAAGAGGCGGGCGTGTTCGAAGTGAGTTACGTCGACCCCAACGACGCGTGGCTGATTGGGATTGAGCTGACGATTTCAGTCAGCAACCAGGAGCTCTCCAGCACGGTCTCCTCCGGCCAGGAAAGCCCAGCTACTCCGTACACGTTGACCGAGGGCATCAGCCAGACCAGCGGCGGCCAACAATCCGCCAGCAGCGCCAGCTCCGAGCAGTCCCTAGGCTATTGCAGCGTGACCCTCGTGTCCGACGTGATTTGCGACGCCGACGGCCGGGTGATTGAAGTTTGCTACCGGACGATCGCGATCCCCAAGATTTTCGACAACTGCGTGCCCAGCCAAATCAGCCCCGAATATTGCGTTTCGTGCGATGTTCTCTCGAGCAGCAGTTCGTCCGATTTGACCTACAGCGTTTCGTCGAGCAGCAGCAGCACGGTCCTCTTGCTATCCAGCTCCAGCAGCAGCAGCACCTTGCTGCAGCTAACCAGCTCCAGCAGCAGCAGCACCTTGCTGCAGCTAACCAGCTCCAGCAGCAGCAGCACCCTGCTGCAGCTAACCAGCTCCAGCAGTTCGAGCAGCCAGTCGTCGTCATTCGGGATTAGCAGCAGCAGCAGCAGCAGCTCGACAACCAGCGACCTCAGCGACCGCAGCCAGACCCTGAGCATTTCCGAGAGTTCAGCCAGCTCGCCGTCGAGCCCGTCGAGCGTAACCAGCCTCTCGTCCTTGACCACCGACCTCAGCAGCCAATCCACGCCGGGCACCAGCAGCCAGAGCAGCCTGAGCAGCCTCGGCAGTTTCAGCTTTGACGATTGCCAAGGCGAATGCGGCTGGGTCTGGGACGCCGACGAACTGATCTGGTTCCTGGGCTGGGGCGGTTGCGAAGGGGTCGGCGAACTAGGATCCAGCGAAGCGCCCGACGCCCGGTGTTATTGTCCCTATCCCGATTATGACGGCATCAACCCCGTGTCGATTGCCTATACGGATTGCGACTTTTACGTGAGCGGACCCTAACGATGGCCAAACGCCCCAAGCCGCCGGGAGCGGTGCGACAAGCCAAGAACGTCACCAAGGCCATGATGCGGTGGCAGCGAGCCGGCCGGCCGACACGCAGCGACGCCGAGGTCGAGCGGATTTATACCGAAATTTGCCAGCCCTGCTATTGGTTCGAACCCGCCAAACGCGGCAACCGAGGCCGGTGCCTCATTTGCGGATGCCGCGTCAATTTGCGGGATTTCAATAAGCTACGATGGGCCACCGAGAGCTGTCCTGACGACCCGCCACGCTGGGTCGCCACCGTCGACGACGACGGACAGCCGATCGATCCAGAGCCCCCGCCACGACCACGGCTCACCCGCCGTGAACGCCGGGCCCGCCGACGCAAACGCCGCCGGTTCGAGGCACGATCCCAACGGGCCGCCGAGATTCGTCGCCGGCGACAGCTATCCAACGGGGTGTGGCACACCGCCCGTGCGTCCACCGAGAAACCACCGACGACCACGGCGAGCGGAGAATAACCGCGACCGCTGCCGTTCTAAGCCAGAAAGCCGGGGGACCTAGATCATGTCGGACCGCACCGCGATCAGCGAAATCACGCTGCTTTTTTCCAGCCGGATCCGCAACACGTTTGACAACGGCGATTCCGCGGCTTCCAGCATGCGCGGCCGCTTGCTCAGTGAGCGATTGGACGCCGAGGACGGGACCCAGCGCGCCAACCGAGCCTACCGCACCGACCTCACGATTTCGAGCGGCACGACCGAGGATTTTGATTTGTACGACCTGGGAGCTCGCGACTTGGGCGCAGGCGTGGGCCAGGACGCGGTCGGCCAACCATTGGCGATTGACGACGTCACATTTCTCGCCATTTGGCAGACCGGCGGCGCCGGCCGCACCGAGCTGATGCCGAGCCAGCCCAGCGAGTACTTGACCTGGGCCCCATCGCTCACGGTCGCCAACGGCGGGGCCCTAAAGAACGGCGGTGTGTTTATGATGGCCCAGCCGGGAATCACCGCCTTTGACGTAGTCGACGGCCTAAGCCACACGATACGGCTGGGGGCGGTCGGCGGCGACGTCCAGGTCGCCATGATCGTGCTAGGCGGCCACGACGACCTGTCCAGCTCGAGCAGTTCCAGCAGCAGCAGCAGTTCCAGTTCCAGCAGCAGCAGTTCCAGCAGCAGCAGCTCCAGCAGTTCGACCAGCACGAGCCTGAGCAGTAGCAGCTCCAGCAGTTCGACCAGCACGAGCCTGAGCAGTAGCAGCTCCAGCAGTTCGACCAGCACGAGCCTGAGCTCCAGTTCCAGCAGCAGCAGTTCCAGTTCCAGCAGCAGCAGTTCCAGCAGCAGCAGCTCCAGCAGTTCGACCAGCACGAGCCTGAGCAGCCAATCTTCGGGCAGCTCCAGCTCTTCGACGAGCTCACAAAGTTCGTTCAGTAGTTTGAGCAGCGCGACAAGTTCGCTCAGTACTCTCAGCAGCTCGAGCACGATTAGCAGCCTAACCACCACCCAAAGCAGCCAGTCCAGCCCGAGCAGCACCACCACGACCCCATAATTTCCCCCAACAAAGGATTGACCCGTGAGCCTTGAGACCCGCCAATTTAACCGCCTACGACGCCGAGCCGCCCGCATCGATTCGCAGATGCGGGACGCCGTCCAGGACGACCTGAAGCGCCAGATGTCGGACGAGCTCAAGAAGCTCGAAGCCAAGATCAGCGCCCGCGCCCAGGAGCTGCAGCTCCCGCCGGAAGCGGCCGATCACCTCAACCCGCAAGGTGAGATTGCGGCTGCCAGGGCCGGCGGCGCCCCGGTTAGCGAAGAGCCCCGGATCAAGCAGGGCGTCGCCAAGACCGGCCAGCGAGCCGGACGCGAGCAGCGAGCACGCGACCGACAAGCCCGTCGCAACAAGAAGAAGAGTCGGTGGAGCCCACCGCTGCATGAATTCCCGGCCAACGAGGATCCGCTCCTATGGACCGACCGCTACAAGAACCCGATCGGCCACGCGCTACGCGACCTCTGGCGGCCAAACGCCGGGTTCCTATTGGGCGGCGGCCCCAGCCTCCGGGAGCTCGACCTTTCATTTCTGCGGCAGCGCGGCATCGTCAGCCTGGGGATCAACAACGTAGCTGGCTACGCCCCGGTCCGGGCCATGACTTTCAGTGACCCGCCCGAGAAGTTTTGCCACGCCGTGTTTTTCGACCCGGCGATCATGAAGCTGTGCCCCGTCCCTAAGCTCGGCAAGCGGGTCCGCGCGAAGAAGCCAGACGGCACGTTCGGATTCACCAGCCTACGGGTGATGGATTGCCCGAACGTCTGGGGCTACCAGCGAAATTCGATCTGGGACGCCAAGACGTTTCTCAGCAGCGAAATCGCGACCTGGGGCCGGAGCAAAGGCAGCACGATCGACCCGGCCAAGGGCCAGGAAAAAATCCTTTTTACGTTTTTTTTGGGGCTACGGCTGATGCACTACCTAGGCTGCCGGCAGGTGTTCTTGCTAGGCGCCGATTTCACCATGAGCCAGAGCGACGGGACCGGGCCCGGCTACGCCTTCGCCCAGGGCCGGACCAAGGGCGCCGCCGGCGGCAATAATAACCACTACCGCAAAGCCCAGCAGATGTGCCTCGAGCTACTCCCGACGTTCGCCCAGCACGGGTTCGAGGTCTTTAATTGCAACCCGGACAGCCATTTAACGGCGTTCCCATACTACCCGCTCGACCAAGCGATCGAGCTGGCCCGCGGCTTGGTGCCCCCCGAGCCATTCCCGCCGGAGCTACTCAGCAACTGGTATGAAAAGGAAAACGACCCGGACGAAAAAAAACGCGGCACCGACGCGTGACCGTTGCTTTCTGTTCGTGACAGCGCATAATGGACCCGGACGCGGGCCCTTTGGTTCGCAGGCTACACGAGGCACAAACGACGGAGAAACGCACAATGGCTACCTACAGCAAAACGCAGTGGTTTTATGAGACCGACCACGAGACACGCGGACCGGTGAGCACCGAAGAACTGAAGGAGCGGATTTGCAGCGGCAAACTGCGACCGCACCACCAGATCAAGAGCGACCGCCGCACCGGCGGGAAATGGGTCGCGATGGAACGCTTCCCGCAGCTAAAGCATCTGTTTTTGGCAGCGCAGCGGGCCCGCCACGAGGAGCGAGCCAAACGGGCCGTTGAGAAGCGTTCGGCACCGCGGGCAGTCCCGGCCCCGCCGCCGGCCCCGCCCAAAGCCCCGTTGACGCGTCCCGCGGCGTCCGAGCTAATCACCGAGCCCGCCCAGGCGATCGCCACGCCGCACCCGCCGGAGCACGCGTCTCCCGCGCCCCAGTCCACCCCGGCCTTTCAGCCGGCACCGAACCACGTCGTGAATGTTCACGTCGGGCACAGCAGCCGGGACAGCAACACCGCCGCGGTGCTCTTGAACGCCTTCTTGTGGCCCGGGCTGGGTCATTTCGCCCAGGGCCGACCACTAGCCGGCTTCTTTTGGGGGACCGCCTTCTTGGTTTCGCTCGTGTCGATTTTCTTTCTGATAGGCGTTTTTTTGGCCCCGTTGACCTACATCCTGGCTCTCACCGACGCGGCCAGCTATCGCGGCTAGTCGACCTAAACCGATCCATCACAAGGGATTGCGGACCCCAACCACGAGCCAAGCCAACCGCAATGGCGGGTCGTGATGCATGCGGGCACCATTGAGGCAGCCCGCCGGTTTGCGGGCCAGAAGCCAGGGGTCAGGATTTACGGAAAGACGCGGATGCTACCAGACGGCACCCGGACCTGGGTGCGATTCGCCAAGCAGGGGGCCAAAAGCTAAAATCACGGGTTCGTTTCTTCGTTGCAGGCCCGGTCGCCCGTCAAAAGGCGGCCGGGCTTTGGTTGTTTCGCACCGGGAAAACCGATAAAACTAAGCGATCGACCACCGCCGCGAGGAGCCGCCATGCCATTTTTTTTTTGTCGAGCCGACGAGCAGAGCAGACCAGATCAACCCGAGCTGAAAGTTTGGGGTAAAACTTGGCCCGTGATTACGAGCACAATCTACAGCCGGATCATGCTGATAACCCGGGCCGGCGGCTTTTGCTCGCTGCACTACCACCGCGAGCGGGCAAACCGATTCTCCGTTGAGAGCGGCGCGATTTACGTGTTTCAGCACACGGCCGCCCAGGCGGTCGCAAAGGTTTTAAACCCGGGCGACCAGCTCACGGTGCTCCCCATGACCCTCCATTCGTTCGGGGTTTTGAAGAGCGGAATCGTCATTGAAGAGTACGTCCCACCCGGCGGCCTATCGGGCCCGCCCGTCCGAATCGACGATATCCAGCGGCTTAGCCAGGGCAGTAAAATCGAGCCCTTAGTAACTGGGCTCTTTTGTCAGGACGTGATCAAGCACCAGCGGACGGAATGCGAAGTGGCAATTCAGGCATTCTGCCAGGAGCACGCCCGATGAGCAGCCTCCCCGATTTGACCGCGGTCGTGGCCGTCGACGAAAAAACCCTGCCGCAAATCCAGGTCAGCAGTTGGACCTGGGCCCGCCACCGCCCCCATCTATTCGCCCGGCCCTGGATTGTCATCTATGACAGGCGAGCGTTCAGCGGCTTGGAGCTTCGGCAAGCTCTGTGCAGCACACCGCTCGCGGACGCCAAAGTCAACGCGCTACCTTGGCCACCGAAAGAACCGGTCGGCGGCTACGCTTCGCAGCGCGAGCGGATGCTAACCGGGTTCGTTTACGCCCCGCTTCGAGTCGACACGGCTTGGTGGATGAAGATTGATACCGACGCCCTGGCCCTCGAGTACCGCGAGACCTCGTCTTGGGCGCCGCCCGATTGGTTCCAGCCGCAACCGACGAGCTCACCAGCCACAAACGGCCTTTACGATCACCGCTACCACGCGTGGATCGCCAGCCCTTGGGGCTACACCAAGCCAGCTAACCAGATGGACCAGCTCGACACGTGGGGCGACCACGTCCCCGGGCTCCAGGAGCACCCCCGGCTTGATTTGCCATTCGATCGCGACGGCCGGCGTTGCCGGCACCCGCGGATGGCCAGTTGGGTCAGCTTCTACCGCACCGATTGGAGCTGCTTCGCCGCCCGGCTCGCGTGGGATTCGGTCGGGCCATGGCGGATACCAGTCCCGAGTCAGGACGGCTACCATTTCTACGTCGCACAACGCCGCGGCGACAATTACCTGCGGGCGAACCAAAAACGCCGCGGATGGACCAATTGCCCCAGGTTTGCCAACCTTCAACAGCGGGCCGCCGAGGTCCTCCCACCGCTAGACAGCAGCAATGCCAGATAGGGCAGATAGGACGGATCCCCATGACCAGCAAACGCGGCGTCAATTACATGCTCGTCGGCGCCAAGCACGGCGTCCAGTTGACCGTTTCGGTTTTCAGTTTACGGCGGGTTTACGCCGGGCCCATTTGCCTGATCATCGGCAACGATGAGGCGGAGACCGTCGCCGAACGACTCCTTGCAGAGCCAGCGGCCCAACCGATCCAGCAGGTCCGATGGGACGCCCCGGTGCGAGGCGGCAAGGGATTGCAGCACTGCAATAAGACCACCATCCTGGACCATACCCCGTTCGACGAATTCATCTTTTTGGATTGCGACACGCTACCGACCGGGCCGATCGATAAGCTCTTCCCGATTGAAGGCACCGAGCAAGTCGTGCTTAGCCAGTTCGCCAATTGGACCAGCCAGCTGCCGAAAATCAAACGCCGCACCGAGCAATATCGCGAAATGCTACCGGGCCTCGTAGCCATGAGTCACGGCAACCGCTACCCGGCGATCAATACGGGCACGTTCGGCATGAGCCGCGCGAGTACCGCGTTCGTCAGCCGTTGGCGGGAGCTCAGCGAAGCCCGGCCGGTGTTCATGTGCGACGAGCTAATCGCACAGCTGATCTTCCACGAGTACCCGCACACGGTCCTCGACGAGCGGTGGAATTGCGTCGCGGCTGACACCATCGTCCAGGGGGAATTCGCGGCGGCCAGCCGATCAGTCTATCGCGGGCAGATGCTGGAAATTGTAACGCGAGCGGGCCGGCGGTTGACCTGTACCCCAAATCACCCGGTATTTACCACGGGTGGATTCGTCCCGGCAAGCAAGTTGCACATAGGACAAAAGCTCGTCGCCCATCAAGGTGAGGTCGATTACACGCGACTTGGCGTGGCCGACCGCTATCACGTACAGCACCGTCCAGCCACAGCCGAGCAGGTCTTTCAAACGTTCCAGGCGCGTGCGGCAACCGACCCGTCTCTGCGAAAATTCCACCGCCCCACAGCGTTCGACCTCCACGGCGACGGGAAGGCCGTCCAAGGCGAGATCGAGATTATATGGGCCGACCGGCAACTGGCGAACGATACCATAACCAGCGGTTTCCAAAAACACCGCGATTCGATCTTCCGCGGGGGAAACGAGCAATTGTTTCCGGAAGCAAGTAATAGCGCGTCGGTGCTTGGAGCGAGCGGTGTCCCGCATTCCGCGCCGCGCGGTCACCGCCGAGGCGGTCAGTTCTTGCCGTTCGCTGCTCGAGAGCAAACCATGCCGCGTGAGAGCGGCGGCGCGGCGGTCGCGGAGCACAACGCCGCGCGATCGAAATTCGGCCGCCAGTCGTCCATCGGCGCAACCGACCTCCTTTGCCAGCGATTGCAAACCCTCGCCAGCCAAGTAACGACAGACGAGATTGTCGCAATTTTCGATCAGACGTGCTCGTCGGGGCATGTTTACGATTTCCATTCAAGAGACGGCGCCATAGTAGCAAATAGCATATACACTAGCAACTGTAGCCCGATTTATTCGGCCGACCGCTACGGCCCCGAGCATGCGAATTTGGACGAAGTCCGGATTTGGCACGGCCACGGCTGGAAGTTTATCAAGCACCCCAACGGCCGAGCGATTTGGATGCCCGTCTACCAGGACGCGGTCCGCGAGAATTTCGCGGGGTTGGCCGATTGGACGCCCGGGCGGGACAAGAAGCTGCGGCGATTTTTGGACCAGTAAGAAAGCGAGGGCAAACCGGCATGGCAGCGTTAAACGGGGTCCGACAGTGCGCCCGGATGATAGCCGACAAGCCGACATTCGTCGTTTTGGCCGGGTGCGGCCGCGGCGAAGAAATCCCGGTCATGCGGCGGGTTTGGCGGGGCTGCAAGATCGTCGGCATCGAGCCGTTGAACGAGCATTGGCGGGTGATGGGCCACAACGAGTGCGAGCCCGACGTCTTCATTCGCGGCGCCGTTTGGCACACCAGCGGCGAAACGCTCAACTTTCAGCTGAACTACGAACCGGACCAGCGGGCGACGATTTACCGGCTACCGATCGAGCTGCCAGGAGCGATCACACGCGAAATCCGCACCGTCACGTTGGACGAGGTCGTCGAGCGACACGGCCCGCTACCACCCGAGACCTCCATCCTGTGGATGGACATCGAAGGCGGCGAGTTCGAAGCCCTGCGGGCCAGCCAAACGATCGCCGACGCCGCGTTTCGGTGGATCAACCTAGAGGTCAGCTTTACGCCGGCACGGATCGCACCGCCGTGGTTCCACACGATCGAAGTACTGCAGACCTCCGGCTACCGGCTATTCGGGATCCACAGCGTCAGCAAATCCGGCCGCCAGTGCGACGCGGTATTTTTGCGCGCGACCGAATGGGAAGCACGCAACCGCGACACAACCGACCGCAGCGTCCGCCGCAAGCTCGAACGGTTGGCAGCCGGCCGCGGCCGTGTCCAGGGCACCTACCGACACCCCGAGGATGACCCAGATGACGAATCCGCCGATCAATAGATGCCGGTCGATCGAGGTCGTCGCCCACGTCTACGATCCCCCGGGGCTCGACATCTACCGCCACCACATGCGGCAGCAGTTCTACAGTTTTTGCCACCACCGGCCAACCGCCAACCTGCTCTACACCGTGATGACCGAGCCCTGCTGCGTGCTACCTTTCAGCGACCGACTCTTCGCCATTTGGCAAGGCACCGGCAAGCCGGCCGGGATTCGGTTTCAAGTTATCGGTCTGCGGCACGCGGAGCTCTTCCGGCGGGCGATCGGCCGCAACCAACGGGCCACCCAAACCGAGGCCGACGTGATTCTGTTCGGCGACGCCGACGTCTACTTTGCGGATAGAGCCATCGATTCGATTTGCCAAGAGACCGACCGCCGAACCCCGCTGCGATACCCAGACGGTTGGTTTTGCCAGAAGCACCCGGCAATGGGCGACGAATGGCTCGAAGAGCTACGGCAGCGCGAATTCCCGCGGCCGATCGATACCCGGCAATTCAAATATAAACCGCTCGGTCGGGTCGCCGTCGGCTCATGCCAGATTGTAGGACACGACGTTGCCCGCGACCGCGGCTATTTGGATGGCACTAGTTGGGTCGACCCGGTGGATCCCACGCCGGGCTGGCGACAGACGGCGTGCGACCGGGCATTTCGTAAGCGATTCGGGCGACTTGGGGAACCGATATCGATCCCAAATTTGTACCATTTGCGGCATTCCCAAGAGGGCCGCGATCGCGACCAGCACGGAAATTTACTTTCATGGTACGCCAAACGACGACTTTAGCGGAAACCAGTGGCTCCCGGTGGCAAAAGCGACGGGCAGCGATCGCACGGCGGCGGGACGGGCGGGCCCGGCGGCGACGCCGACGCAACCCCCTGGCATGCTGCGGCCAGGATTGCGCAAAGTACAACTTTTGCCCTATTTGCGGCCGACCAATTGCCCACGACGGCCAGGAGCTGCGGGAGCTGCAGCGATTCCTGCGGCGCCAGGAGCACCAGAAAGATCGCCGAGCACGCCCGTCCCGCACCGCCTTGCAGCAAAAACGCGAGGCCTTG
>Ga0307932_1000271_pt1 | contig 21090 bp, 22 predicted proteins | sample OrgLakmetageno48_FD_201843 | JGI IMG/M metagenome (GOLD analysis project Ga0307932, IMG submission 201843) | Saline water microbial communities from Organic Lake, Antarctica - #48 | ecosystem: Environmental > Aquatic > Non-marine Saline and Alkaline > Saline | place: Antarctica: Organic Lake...
TGATAATGATAGGCACTTCATCAGTCCTCATGTACTTGGCCATGTACCTCAACACCTACTCTTTTGACCACGTCTTTTTTAGTGAGATGCGGTTGTACATGAACCTGCTCATGACAGCGATTATGGCCGTGGTGATGCTTTATTTTATGCGCTCAATGTATACCCATAAAAAAACCAACCGCTTGATTGTCGGCGGCAGCATTGGTTTATTTTTAATCGCTTTGTTTCTCGTACGCAGCCAGACGCTGGTTGACGATGTTGATTATATGGAAGCGATGATTCCTCACCACTCTATCGCCATTTTGACCAGCGAGCGAGCTCAGATAAGTGACCCTCGTGTAAAAGAGCTCGCTGCGGAAATCATCGCAGCTCAGCGGCGAGAAATAGACGAGATGAAAAGCCTCATTGAGGACTTAAAGTAAACGAGCAGCAAGGGCTCTTTCATATCACCAACAACGTCGCCCGGCGGCGAACGTTAGGCCGCTATTTTTTTAGCTTCTTGTCATCCAACTGGCGAAAAAAATCCTCTTGATCTGCCACTACAAGTTGTTGGAGCTTCCTGAGCCCTCGGTATAACTGCACGGCAACGGTGTTTTTTGTCTGTCCGGTCAGAACTGCTATTTCGCTCAAGGAAAGATCTTGGAGATATTTCATCTGCATGACTAATCGATACTTTTTGGGCAGATCATCTATCAACCGAACGATTGCTTTGCCGTCAAATACATCAATGGTTTTTTCCGTATCATCGAAACAGGGATCGAAACCAACCTCTAGGAGCGTATCTAGTGAGGTGTTTTTGTGTTTTCTATACTCATCGATAATTAAATCTCTCATGACGTGGTTGAGGAATACTCGCATCGTTTCAATATTTCCTCCCTTTTGTAGATAGAGCAGTGCTTTTAAAAAAGTTGCTTGCACCAAATCATCAGACAAGGCTTGATTGTGGGTTTTGTAAAATGCAAATTTTTTGAGATTTTTTTGATAATCAGTACATGCCTCAGCCATCTTCGTTCGAATATTCTCTTGACCGAGTTTTAAGATTACTTTTCTGTTGTTTTGCGGAGTTTTAGCCATACTAATTGTACTGCCGTTGCCCACTGAGATTTATTACAAGATATATGACAGACACCGTGTTCGTATATGAGATATCCTTGCTGCAGGGCGTAGTGGAGTGGTCTTGGGGGCCGACGACACATTTTAATTATTACACCAAAGGTGATGATTGGAGGGTAAGCTGTACCTTCAGTATAGCATTTATGACGGTAGCTATTGCTGTGTGTAATAAGGCAAGACCACCGGCGGCTACTGATACATGGACAAGAACCTGCACTACCACTACCTTGATTTGAGCGAGATTGACATCTACGCTTTTGAAACGCCTCGTGAACAAATACGTGGACTGGTTTTGTATGTGCTGACCTTTATTGAGCTGTTGTTGATCACTGATTTCTTACTCCAATTATTTAACGTGACCGCAACTGGGGTGTTTACCGATAGTGTGCACAGCTCAACTCACTATCTGCTCCTGCCTTTTTCGTGGGCATTCACCACCCCCGAAATCTCCCTCATCAATTGGGCTACGGTAATTGCGATATCAGTGTACGGCCTGCTTGGCCTGGGAATCTCTAAATTCTTGGGTCGGAGAACAACATTCTCCCTCATTGAAGCGGCCAGAGCACAAAGCAAAAAGAAATACCAAGGATAAAAACGACTGTAATGACATTTTGTAATATCAGACATCATGCAACGGCAGGTAGATGAATCCCTCAATAAATACATTCTCGGCAGCATAGTGAACACTATCGACTGCATGGAGTGAGTGGATGACTAAGTCACCCCTACAAACAGTGTCACACAATGACACGGTCATTAACTGTATCTGGAGTAGGTTTACTAAAATTACACATAAACATTTTAAAAAATCTTATTATGATAAAAGAACTTAATACAAACTCAATGAAGCTGATCTCGGGAGCTACCATTGCTGCAGTGGCCTTAACACTTGCACCGATGGCTTTCGCAGATACGGTTTCAGTTAGTAACAATAATTCAGCTGATGTAAGCAACGACATCACGGTGACCGCTCGAACGGGTGGAAACACCTCACGTGGAGCACGAGGTGACTCTGGTGGCGACGGCGGAGCGGTCGATGCGCAAGACGGTGGTGGTGAAGCTACCGCTGGACGTGGTGGACGTGGTGGAGCTGGCGGACATGGTGGTGACATCACAACCGGTGACGCTATCGCAACAGCTGAAGTTAGTAATGATGTAAACACTTCTGATACAGAAGTAATCGACAATGGTACTGATGAAAATCAGTACGACGAGTTTCTTCAAGAACGAACACGAATCGGTGCTAGTTACGAAGCTGAGTCTGAATCTGCAGTTTCTGACAACTGGGACGTCGACGCTTCAAGTGAAGCAGACGGTTCAACAGAATACGACAGTGCAGAAGGATCACAGTCTGAAGCAAGTAATTCTTCAAGTGTGGACGCAGATGCGTCTGAGTCTTACGATGAAGAAATAGAATACGACCAAGCATCAAATGAGTCTGCAGCAGAATCTGAAAGTAGTTCAGATAATAATAACTCAAGCTCAGATTCTTCAGCGAGCAATGAATCAAGTGCTGAGGAAGCTTCAGGTTCAAGTGACATCAGCGCTGATTCTTCAGCCAGTGTCGAGGCCGAACAAGAAGCTAGTCAATCAGAGAGTGAATATGACAATGAGTCTGGTTCAGCTGATTACTCACAATCAACTGATTACTCAGAATCAACTTCATATGACGCAAGTATGTCAGCTAGTGAATCTGGTGAAGTACATGATGACTACGATCTAGAATACCGACGAACCTACGTCGCAAGCAACGATCGAGTAGCGGTTGAAAATACCAATGACGCAACAGTTGGTAACACTGGAGCAGTTGCAGCCAGCACTGGTGACAACACTACTACTGGAGGTCGGGGTGACGCTGGTGGTGAAGGCGGAGACGCTGACACTGACCAAACCAACAATAACTCAGAAGCGACAGCTGGTGATGCTGGAGCTGGAGGACGTGGTGGTAACGGTGGTGCAGTACGAACTGGAGTTTCTGACTCACTCGCACTCATCACAAACGTAAGTAACCGAACAACAACCAGAGTGGTCCGAAACTAACCCACCCTTCTCAAAACAGACAAGCTGTTTTGGGGTCTGTGCACGATACAACATCCTACGCAGACCCCAGAATATCCTTTCTGCATTACTATCCGTTAATTTAGATGTACGCTCATGAAATTTCTTCTTTCCACCACTAGTCTGGCCCTTATATTGTGCACCGCTCTTACCCCGCTCTCCCCAGCGCTGGCTGAGACCAGTGATGCGAGTCAGGCTCCAACAACCACTACCGGAACCCCTGAAGCTGAAGCGGACGAATCTGAGACTATTCCGGATGAAGAAAGTAATGAGCAAGACAATACGGAAGACAGTGCCGAAAAAACTCCAGAAGAAACTGACCCTGTGCCGGAAGCAGATGCTGGAGCTGAAGCGAGTGCTGCTACATCGAGTACCAATAGCTCAAGCTCACAATCAGAAACTCTGAATGATGTCGATGATGTCGCCGCCAGCACCACTCAAGAAGACGCCGCTTCTAGTACTAGTGCCGCAAAAACCCAGAGCTCATCTGATACCTCGGCGCAGACTGCCATTTCCACCAGCACTGGCAACGGCTCAACCACTGCGCAAAACGACACCTACAGTGACAGCGACACCACTGCGACCAACGGAAACAGTTCTCAATCAGCTGAGCAGGCTACTGAAACCGCCTCATCAAGTCCTAGCGTTGTTGGTACAACCAGTTCTACATCGATCAGTTCATCCACCATTCCGAGCACTACCATTCGCACCGGTGTTTCCGTGGCGACCGCAAATATAATCAATCTGCTTAATAGCAACTTCATCAACAGCGAAGGAGCAATTGTGCTCTTAGATATTTTAAATGAGCAAAATGAAGTCATTGATCTCAGACAGGCTATCCGGTCAGGAAATATTGCCTGTTCACTGACGCACTGCAACACGCAAGGTGTGGTGGTGCAAATTGAAAATGATGCGACAATCGACAATACTATTGTGGTCTCAGCCAATAGTGGTGAGAACGCGATTTCTGATACCGACTCAGGGGCAATTGTGACTGGGGATGCCTACGCCAACGCCAACATTGTAAACGTTGCAAATGCAAACATGGTTAACTCACGATATTTACTCGCCATTTTAAATGCGTTTTCAAATCTGAATAACGATATTGTCTTCCCTGGTCTGGCGACCTATATCTCTCAATCCACTCCGAGTCACATTGGAACAACCAATACTGCTCAAGTGCAAAACACCATTGACACGAGGGCTACCACTGGCAATAACTCCATCAGCGGCCAAAACGGCTCTATCACCACTGGAGAGGCGACCACTGGGGTGAATTTGTTCAATCAGATAAATAGCTCTCTGATTGGCGGTGACAGTGTATCTATCATGCTGCGCGTGCATGGTGATTGGAACGGAGAAGTATTTGGTCTACCCGCTGGAGTAGAGATGATTAAAACCAACGGTGGTTATCTATTAGATTTTTCCGGTCTGTTGACCCCTTCCGCTGCGTTGGATACACACTCATCGGTGAACGCAACCAATACCGCCAGAATCAACAACAACCTCTCTGTCCACGCGAACACTGGTGCAAACCAAATCGGAAATTCTGACACTGCTTTAATCTCTACCGGCAATGCCTACGCTGGAGCCAGCGTTATAAACGTCGCCAACGCCAATGTCATCGGGCGCAATTGGATGCTGGGAATTATAAATATTTACGGTGACTTTACCGGCAACCTGGCTTTTGGGCGACCCGATATTTGGGTTGGTGGTGCAGTGGAGATTCCGGCAGACGCTGACAACGGCGACCAAGTGACCTACACGTACACGGTGACCAACCGGGGTGATTCGCGGGCGCGACACGTAGTGCTGAAGGATTCCATCAGTCCCTACCTAACCCCAAACGATACCACCCTCATCGCAGATGGGAGCCCGCAGTGGCAACTCGGCACCCTAGAAGCGGGAGAAACAAAAACTGTCAGCTACACTGCCACCATTGCTAATGCTCAAGCTCGTACCGCAATCACCAATGTCGTTACCGTAGAAGAATACGAAACCGACAACAATCTGGCCGATAATACAGAAATAGTCACGTTCTTTACCAACCCGAGTTCTGGCAGTCAATTAACCCGACCCAAAGACAAACCGACCGCTTCCGCTGGCAATGAAAACCACACTTCCGGTAGTGAGCGTAGTTCATCTGGCAACACAAGTATTTTAGACTCACTGGAAGTGACTCGATTTCCGCAAAGGAGCTTTCTTGATTCATCGGATAGTACCAGCACTCAAACCATCCAGCTGGTGAACACGTCTGAGAAAAGTATTCCTGGGGTGATATTTACTGACACACTTCGGTCTCAAGCTGGCTCGCTTGCCCAAGAAGAAGTCTGGGACCTAGGGACCGTTCTTCCCCATGAAGAGATTACCCTGGTGTATGAATTTAGTTTTTCTCAACAGGCGCCAGCCGGCGTATACGTGTTTAGTAGTTACGCCAAGAATCGCGACGGTTTGTTGAGTATGGAAAACAACGGCAGTGTTACGTTTAGCAAAACCACACCCCTCACCGTTTCCGCCCCAGCAACAGAAGTACCAACCAACCTACCAACAGCCACCACTGACTTTGCTCCTGCCGCCGCTGCAGTCGCTGGCGCGAGTACGACAGCCAGCCAAAAGCCGTCTTTGTTCCCCACCGCAGAAGCGGCTGGATCAGACACAGCTCACCCGACAAAAAACTCCGGGGCGCTTCTACTTCTAGAAATTTTCGTCTTAGTAGCTTTCATGTACACCGTCAGTCGCATCTTTAAAAGAAGGTCTCTCTTGCAATAATCTCGATACCTGCACTTGCAATATAAACCCAACCGCAACGGCTAGTAGATATACCCTCAGCATGCATACTCCGCAGCGTGGTGAAGACACTATTGGTGTATGGAGTGAGCGTATAACCTAACAGTTACTAAAAAGAGTGTCTAAGCAATGACATGGTCGTTCGTTGTCGCTGCGGTAACTTTACTAATCTTAAATATACATACCTATACTATGAAAAATCATACTAATGAAGACAATACAAAAAAACACGAACAACAAAAAGTCTCACCGACTGAGCATACAAAGAAAAAGCACGAGCAAAACAACCACAAAACAGATCAGAAATCTCCGCACACAAATTAATAAGTGTGCGTAGGTAGACCAATTATTGGATTAGCAAATAAAATAGAAAATATGAAGAAAATATTTAGCCTGCTTATCGGCGTAGCGACAGTGCTTTCGCCTCTGGCATTTACCACCTCAGCGCTCGCAACCGCTCCGCTATGGGACACCACCGGTGACTATGAAGTAGCGATTGAGTACCAAGGTACTGACTACCCACACGATGTAACACTTGCCCAAGATGCCGCTGGCAATCTGACCGGTAATGGCACGAGTGTGGCTGGAGGAAATACTTACACCTGGGTAATTACCTCTGGAGAAGTAGACGGTGATGATATCTCATTTACCGCAGACTATACCGCGACCCAAGATGCCGTCACTCCGCAAGCAGTGATGGAAGTTGAAGGAACCATCGCACAAGACGGCACTCTCTCTGGCACGTGGTCAGATAATTACGACGGAGGAAACCGTTGGGGTAACTGGAATTCAACGGCTGGTGAAGCCTTAGCCATGACGACTGAACCACCAGTGGCTGATGCTGACAGTGACGGCTACATCAGTGTGGCTGAAGGCGTGCCGTTCTATGGTGGGATTGTAAATTCCCTCACCACCTCTGGCGGCACAACCGCCGATAGTGCTTTGGCGCTGGGCCGTTTTCCCGTAGCAAACAGTAACGGTGACTACACCTATATACGTACCTTCACCCTGTCGGATGACGTCACTGATTTGGCCGATGTACACATCGTAGTGCATGGGGCAGACATCAATGAAAATGGTATGTACGACGGTGAGAAAGAATCAAGTATTGCTCCTGGCGTACCGTTTGAAGCAACGGTCCCAGTAGCCTGTGGAGTAGCCTATAAAACGCAGGCCAATATGTACAAAGCCGAACTGAACCAACTCAATTCAACCGGAGTGACTGGCGACGTAATGATGCAAAAAATTGGCAGCCAGGTGATGGTGACTATGACCGTAGAAAACGCCTCACCAAACCTTGCTCACGCCCAGCACTTCCATCTTGGAGGTACTAATGAGTGTCCACCGAACACAGTTGGTGTGATGCAAGACATGGAGAATGAACCACTCGTAGCAGACGTCGATAACGACGGGTATGTCAGTGGAGCAGAAGGTGTGCCCTTCTACGGCGCAGTAGTAAATTCATTCACCACCTCTGGTGACACGACTGCAGATAGTGCTTTGGCACTTGGTCGTTTTCCAGTAGCAGACGATTATGGTGACTATACCTATGACCGTACCTTTACCCTGGCAGACGAGATCACAGATCTTGAAGAGGTAGCCATTGTGGTGCACGGTGCGGACATCAATGAAAATGGTATGTATGACGGTGCAAAGCGATCAACCCTTGATCCAACGCTGCCGTTTGAAGGAACTGTCCCAGTGGCATGCGGTATCGTGTATAAAAGTGGCACGAACATGTACACCGCTGATTTGAGTCAGCTCAATTCAACCGGAGTGACTGGTGACGCGACGATACAAAAAAATGGCAATGAAGTTACCGTCAGTATGACCGTAGAAAACGCCTCACCAAACCTTGCTCACGCCCAGCACTTCCATCTTGGAGGTACTAATGAGTGTCCACCGAACACAGTTGGTGTGTTGCAAGAGACTGGAGACGGATCACCAACTGGAGATATTGGTGGAGACGTAGTTGGAGATGAAGTAATGCTCGCGGTTACCTCAATCGACATGATTGACACAACTGCTACTGCCAATGGTTCATTTGCGAGTGGATGGGAATACGTATTCCACATTACTGCTCCAATGGATGAACAGGATCTCGCCATGAAATTCACTGACTGGCTACAGACCAACGGAAATGGAACATTCTCCGTAGCCAACAACATGCGAATTTCATCTGCCCAGGCTGACAACGGTGGAGCTACTATTCTTCTCACCGCCGAAAATACGTACTCTACTCCTGCCCTGCGCATGACTGAAGACCTTGACCTCGGACTAGACGGTCGACAAGTCGAAATCACTGTTGAAGTGGCTGTACCAAACGGCACACCTAATGGTGCGTACACAACTTCATATGGAGTGCGGTCTCTCTAATAAGTAACAACACAACTGTATGACTAAAAAAGTACTCATGAATTACGTCCCCGCACTATTAGTTGCCTTTGCCTTGATTGGAGTATCCTTCGCCAGTGCCTCAGAAGTCACTGGAACACTGAGCTCAAAAACATCAACGAGTTCAGTCGCCACCGGTGACATTGGTGGAACAGTATCAAGCAGTTCACTTTCCACCGGTGACATTGGTGGAACAGTATCAAGTGATGGTAGCGGTGGAGGAAGCAGCAGTGGAGGGACCCGCAGCAATAGTGGCAGTAGTAGCGGTGGAGGAAGCGGTAGATCATCAGCTGATTCAGCCCCGGACGGAGCCGTCCTAGGAGCGACTTCAGACAACGTTTCTGCCCCATCCTTCCCGAGTACAGGATCTATTGCTGAGGAACACACCCCCTTTTCATTCACTGGCAGTGTGTCGATGGTATTCACGTCCATCATGACATTTATAGCCAACGTACTGTAAAGGAACGAGTGACCACAGGAACACTAAAACACCCCGCTTACAAAGCAGGGTGTTTTTTGTATTGAGGTCTCTTCATGTACTGATGATAGTACACAGCGGGGACCAGCTGAACTACTGCGTTTGACTGACGAGTTCAGTAAAGACAACGGTTCGCTTATTGTATATATTTTCTTTCTGCAACCAATCTCCGGCACAGGTGATGAGATTGAGTCGTACCTTTCCGTCAGTACTCACAAACACTTCATCAGTCGGTGCATCATATGGGTAGGTGCGTAGTTGCACTACGATAAAGGTCAGCGTTGTGCCATCCTCAGCAACGACGTCCACCGTGTCACCGATGCCCAGGTCTCCTAAAGCAAAGAACACTGCCTCGGGTACGTTTTTCCCGTTCAGGTGTCCAGCAATCACCGCGCTACCAACAGTACCCGGTCGCGGGCCATGTTTGTACCACCCCACGTCAGTAAAGTTATCAGGGACATCCATTTCGCCACTCCCATTATCAGCTAAGCCAAGCAGTTGTACTTGAGCTCTCACCCCAATACTCGGTATCACGAGCTGCCCGGGGAGTTCAACAGTTCTCTGTGCTTGCCTGTGTACGCTGGTCTCTCCCTGAAGCGAATCAACAACTTGTCTTTTCACGGTGTAAGGCTCAGATATAGCCAGTAGAATAAACGCAAAAAAGCCAATTGCTAGGGCTATACCTCCAATCAGTAAGAAGCCAAAAAACCACCTACTCTGAGGTTTGACCGGAGACACAAATACTCCTTCATCGTACTGACGCATACAGTACTAGCCGAACGATTTGGGAAAATATGTCAAAACACCTCACCGAGGTGTAATGCTTTCCTTCGAGGTACGGCTCTTACTGTATGAAAAAGAAAGAAAAATTTGAAACAGGAAAAACTCCACATCCAGGAGCAGATTTCTTTGCCGAGTTCTGGGAAGAAAGTTGGGTCTACATTACAACGGTAGTGGATGCACTGCGTGAACCAGTCGTAATGCTCGATAAAGATTTGCAGGTACTGGCAGCAAACGAGGCTTTTTACACCTTATTTCAAGTGAAAAAAATTGATACCGAAGGCGAGCTCATCTACAAATTGGGAAATGGTCAATGGAACATACCGGAACTCCGCAACTTGTTAGAAGAAATATTACCCGAAGAAACATTCTTTAAGGGTTTTGAGGTAAAACATCGATTTCCTTCGGTTGGAGAAAAGACCATTGTGTTAAATGCCCAACAGATTCATTCTTCAAATCCTAAAAGCGGTGACTTATTTCCTAAGCTGATTATGTTGGCGATGGATGATATCACTGAAATGGTAGCGATAGCCAATGAATTTACCGATCACACTAATAAACTCGAAAAAACTCTATCGGCGCGCACCAATAAATTAGAAGCGAAACTAATCAAATTAGATAAAAAAATCAATGCGCTTCCAAAAAAATGACCCCGGGGTGAACGCTCAGCTCGATGAAAACGCTCCTTTGTATACGCTCATGCGAAATTGTATTGCCCACGAGTGTGCAAAATCAAATACCTGTAGCGGACAGGAGGACGTAGAAAGTGAAATTTACCATCGTATCTCACAATTGCTTTCCTAACGATTGATGGGCTCTGGTACACACTGGTTGTAATAAATATGCTGTTCCTTCGGCTAGTCTATGGGAGTTTGTTCCTGCAGTAACGCCATGAGGATACTCATGATAGTGATTTTAGATGGAAATACACAACCAATAAGAGCGCACGCTAGTGCGCTCTTATTGGTGGCTCATCAACCAAATTCCTTCTCCCGAAAAAGTACCTGCTCAATCCATACCTGAATCAAGCTATGATTTGGTTTTTTTGCTACTATAGCCCTACTGATGACTGTCTATCTCGAAACCTTAAAAAAGCACTTTGGCTACACCTCTTTTCGACCCTTGCAAGAGGATGTTATTCATGAGTTTTGTCAAAAGCGGGACACGGTTGTGCTCATGCCAACTGGTGGCGGAAAATCTCTGTGTTACCAACTCCCGGCGCTGGTGTTTGAAGGCATGACCATCGTCATCTCGCCGCTTATCTCACTGATGAAAGACCAGGTTGATGCCCTCACCGCCAACGGCGTATCAGCTACCTTTTTGAATTCCTCGGTTGACGGACATGAGCTCAGTCAACGCATGGAGAATGCCACTGCGGGCAAATATAATTTGCTATACATGGCGCCCGAAAGACTCTCGGTCCCGGGTATACATGACTGGCTGCGCACCTGTGCGATTACTGCCCTAGCTATCGATGAGGCGCACTGCATCTCACAATGGGGACACGACTTTCGTCCCGACTACCGAAACATCAAATCTTTTCGCCAGTCCTTCCCTTTGATTCCCATCATCGCGCTGACGGCCACCGCCACCCCGCAAGTAAAAGACGATATTATCAGCGAACTCAATCTGAGTAGCCCTAAAACATTTGTCTCAAGTTTTTACCGCGAAAACTTACATATCAAAGTCATACCCAAGAAGAACGAAGTGAAGAAGATTGTCGCCCTGCTCTCCAAGCACCACGGTGAATCGTGTATCGTCTACTGCTTTTCTCGAAAGGACACGGAGGCTTTGGCTGCCTTGCTGCAAGAAGAAGGATTTTCCGCTGGGGCTTACCACGCCGGATTGGAGTCTTCGCAGCGGTCGCAGATGCAAGACGATTTTATTCACGATCGAATCAATATCATTGCTGCCACGACCGCGTTTGGCATGGGTATCGACAAGCCGGACGTGCGACTCGTCATCCACCGCACCTTCCCCAAAACCCTCGAGGGCTACTACCAAGAAATCGGCAGAGCCGGTCGTGATGGCCTACCGAGCGAATGTGTCATGCTCTACTCCGCTGGGGACAAAATAAAATTAGATTACTTTTTGAGTATGGTTTCCGATGAAGCGGAGCGCCAAAAAGAACTCAACAATATCCTAGAAGTCATGAGCTACGCAGAATCGCGCACCTGCCGCTGGGTTAGCCTAATTAAATACTTTGGTGAAGCACCCACCATCAGCTCGTGTGCAACTTGTGACGTGTGTAAATCACAGAGTGACACCGTGGATGCTACAGAAATAACCCAAAAAATGTTGTCGGGGATTATTAAAACGAACAACCGCTTTGGCAAGGCTCACGTACTCAAAGTGTTACGCGGTTCTAAAGAACAGAAAGTCTTAGATCACTCTCACGACTCCCTCTCAGTCTGGGGCATCGCCAAAGACACTCCTGAGAGCGTTCTCAGTGAGGTTTTTATGCAACTCATCGCCCACGGATTTATTCAACGAAATGACGGAGAGTACCCGACGTTTTTCGTTACAAAATCAGGAAAAGCTTTTTTAACGCAAAAGACCACTTTACAGCTGCCGCGGGTGCAAGAAGAAATGTTGCTGGCTGAGACAGACCCGGTTTCCTCTGCCAAAAGTCTGGCCGGAAAGAAGTGGAAGAAATCTCGGCTGAAGAAGGCAGTTCTGACGGACGAAAGATGTTTTGCGGAACTTAAAGCATTACGGAAAAAGCTGGCTGACGAACGCGGAGTACCGGCCTTTATTATCTTTGGTGATGCTTCTTTGCATGACATGTCATATAAGAAGCCCCAGTCGACCCAAGAGTTTCAAAACATAACCGGAGTCGGAGAAAAAAAGCTGGCCGAATACGGAGAACTCTTTCTCGAAGCAATCGGTGACTACCAGAAGAATAATTCTGATGTCTAACATCCACCCGTGTCACTTTTGATAATACTTAAGTGCTCCTGAAACTAATGCGTTTTGCAGTACAATATGAGTATGTCTATATACATTTTTATCGGGTTAATGGTTTTTATAGCCGCCTGGAGTATCGCAAGTTATCTGGCCGTCTTACGAATCGAAACTCCTTCGTACACGGTGCTGAAAAAAGAACCCGGGTATGAAATACGAAAGTACGATGCATACCTTATTGCGCAAACACAGGTGACTGGCTCACTGGGTGAAGCCAGTAGGAAAGGATTTCGGATTATTGCTGACTATATATTTGGAAATAATCTCAGCCATGACAAAATCTCAATGACCGCTCCCGTAGTTGAACAGCGTTCACAAAAGATAGCAATGACCACACCTGTGATTAATACTTTGGAAGATTCCAACACTCGGACTATTTCATTTATTCTTCCCAGTAAGTACACACTGGACACCCTGCCAAAACCCAACAACCCTCAAGTAACAATCACCGCAGTGCCACAACATACCGTAGCAGCCCTGCGGTTTACCTGGTACCCAACAGCCACCCGAATTGATCAGAAAAAAGCCAAGCTTGCTGTATTGTTAGCGCAAGACAATCAAACGACTACTGGCGCCATCCAAGTCGCACGATACAATCCCCCACTCTCGATGCCGCTGCTCTTACGAAACGAAATTCTGATTCCTATTCAAGGGTAGACTCTGATAAAAAAACCAGCAGCTTTTGGCTGCTGGTTTTTGTCATTGGTCTTCACGCAGCTGTCTCTATCGTAATTGCAGTAGTGCGATTATTTGCTTTAGCAGCTCTATAATGTGTTCTTGCATTTTTATTTTCTCGGCAATCTCTGCTCCATCGGAAGCAGGCTCTTGGGTTTTAGCTAAAGCTATCAGTGCGGCCACGTCTCCGGTATATCCAGCTTCAACAAACTGCTGTGTTCGCCATTCTTGGGTGGTGAATCCTCCAGCGTTTACCTTGATGACTGAGTCGTCTGTGAGCGTGATGGTGTAAACGGTGTATTCTTCATCAGCCATCATTTCGTTGGGATCTACCCACAGTGAGGTGACCGATTGCACATCTTTTAAGTCAAAGGTGATTTTCTCAACCGACACGGTTAGCTCTTGAGTGGACGTTTGTCCGCTATGACTAAGCGTGACATTATACGTTCCTGCATCTTCATAGGTATGTCGCAGAGTAAGCTCTTGAGTCACCTGCATACAAAAAACATCTTCATTCGTCTCTTGTTCTGTCGTTTCACCATCTCCCCAATCTAACGTGTACGCAGAGCACGGCGTACCCAGCGTAAACGTAGCCGTAGCTACCATCCCACTGGCCGACACTACCGTTTGAGCTTCATCGACTGAAGCCAACGCAGGTGACGCGATAAGCACTGCTGCTAACGCCAGTGATACTAATGTGGTTCTCAATACTATATGTATTGGTGATGCTTTTGTTGATATGTTCATAATGTCTATTAAAATATTTCTTCGTTTGCTCTATTTATAACGTTTGAACTTTCTCTTTCTTACACAAACCGGCCGCCAGTCGCTGGGGTTCATACCTATTTTATATCAAATTATTTCTTCACCGGAAAAGCTTCTGTCACACTCAGTATGTTGTAGCCTTTGTCGGACAATTCTCGCGCGACTATTCCGGCCCGTGTTCCGCTCGCGCAATACACTACCATCTCAACATCTTTTGAGAGCTCACCTTGAGCTGCTTTGATAAACATTCTTCCCATTGAGATATGGTCTGCTCCCTCAATTGCTCCATTGGTATCTAACTCATCTGCCTCACGAATATCAATCACCTGTAGGTTTGGGTTCTCGCCTCTCTTTTGTACTAATTCTGAATGTGTCATAAAGATAATCATATCCTATACACGCGGTTTGGCTAGCTCGTCAACTCATTTAAACACAGTGTTATACTTTGTATATATGGACTCCATCCAAGAACAAAAAAAGCGAGTCGAGGCCGAAATCCGTAAGCTTGATGCCATGGGAGGCTCGCTTACCGGACAGGCCAAACGATTTCGTGACAGTGCGTTTTCTCGATTCCCTGTTTTACTCGTCTTCTTGTCTACCTTCGGTTTAGTTTCTACCTTCTACGGCTTTGAGAAAGTAATTGACCAAATTCATTTTTTTGAAGAAAACCCATCGATGGTGTTAGTGACCGGAATAATCACCTTAGCCATCACCGGCAGTCTTTTCAAAAAGCTCAATTGATGCTTTTCTATATAATCAGTTAACGTCCGACAACAGCCAAACGTTAAAAAGAAACTCCCTGAAGGAGTTTCTTTTTTAGAACATTTCTTACCGAGACTGATGATTAATCTTCAAGCAGAAGCAATACCCATCAATCACAAGTGTTGTTCCTTGTTCAAGAACTTGCATCTTAACCTGATTCCTCTAGAAGAGGCTCGGGTTTTGCTTTACGATTTCTCTTGCAAGGAGGTTTGCAATTCCAGCGATTTGCTTATCCGCTTCTCGTTGAGCGGCGTACGCTGCCTTGTAATCACCGTCTGCATATTCATCCATTGCTTCAATAAGGAGATCTTTATGTTCACCAGAACCAGCGACTACCACCGACCTATCAATAGCGGGCAGTGCTCCGTTAAAGAAGTTGGCAATTTCAGACTGATAATCTTTCAAATCTTCTTCAGCAGCTTCTCGTAAGTCTGCGTCATTTGTTCGCAAACCAGTTGCGTAGTTGGCAAAGAATCCAATGTGAGCTGTCCAGATTTCATCAAATGCGCTTTGTGCATCTTCGCCGTAGACACTTCCAATAGTAGCCGCGAGTTCATTTGTGTTTCCATCTAATGCCTCAACTGAAGCGGCGGTTGCGTCATCGTTATCAATTACATTGTAAAGAGCTAGCATTCCGAGGTTTACGTGTTCACGAAGGAGTGCGTTTAATGTTACCCGCAGGTCAGCGGCTGGAGTCGTTGTAGTAGGCTCCATTGTCAGCCCGCTCTCGTTATTATCTACGTACTTTTGTACATTCTTGAGAAAGGCTGACAGGTCTCCCAAAAAGGCATGCATCTTTTGCTCTTGCGTAGCGGGCATTTCTTCATGGGCCGCAAGCGCTATCCCCGTTGAAGTACCAAAGGTCGCAATTAGGGCCAAACTCGCGAGTGTAATTTTTAGGTTTGTTTTCATATTTGTTTGTAACAATTAGCTTTATTTTATTTTAAGAAAGTGTCCCAAATTACAATGTGCGGCACACGTAACTTGTTAACTAGGTTAACAATATCAAAATGTGTGATAATGTGCAAGTAATGAAAAGTTATACATTTGGATTATTGCAAACAACCGCCTTCAAGGGACTCAAGGGTTTTACCACTTCCCTTTTGAAGCCTTATGGACTCACCACGTATCAGTGGGCTCTCTTGGGTATTCTCTACGAGAGAAAAGCTGGCTTGGGCACAACACAGCTCGCAAAAGAACTACAGGTGAGTAAGCCCTTTATCACAAAAGCCGTTCAGACATTAATTGACACCGGCTGGGTCGAAAAGTCAGACGTCATAGAAACGGACCTCCGGGCAACACGATTTATCCTTACTCCTGCCACCCGGAAAAAAGTACCGCTCATTGAGAAGCAGTTGAAGTTAGAAATGAAAAAGGTTTTATCCGGAGTTTCCAAAATTCAACTCTTTGCCTACATTGTGGTGCTCAAGTATATCTCTGAAAAACTTTCTGATTCAGTAGACGATTCGGCGTACGAGGTCCGCAACACATGATAAATCACCGCGTACGTATTCCTTTTCGCCTTCTGTCTAACGACGCATTTAGTATCCGGTTTCCCCGTCACCAAACATCGCTATTCTTGTTATACTCCAGTTATGAAAAACATGGTATTTGGTGCTGGAGCAATAGGTATTGTTGGATTCGCTTTTTTGGCAGTTGTGTTCATAAATCCTCTGGACCCGGTAAGCACAGACGTAGACACTTCCCGCCTAGCCGAAACCGTTTTGGAAGTGTCCGTACCACGAGAGAGACAATTGGGCCAACTCTTTATGATTGGTCACTGGACAGACACCTCAGTAGCCAGTACTACTGCGCTGATTGAAAAATACCAACTTGGAGGCGTCGTGATTATGGACGCTCCAGAAAATCCCCAAGCTATTGCTCAGTGGATTACACAGTGGCAGACAGTGAGCGAAACACCGCTTTTTATTGCGATCGACCAGGAAGGCGGTCAAGTCACGCGCTTGAAAAGTTCTCAATTTATCCAGACCGGACAGCGAGAGATCACCACTGTGCAAAAAGCCTACACGGTCGGACGCGTACGGGGCGAAGAATTAGCAACCCTGGGAATCAACATGAATTTTGCTCCCGTTTTGGATACCGCAACCAATCCCGCGTCTTTTTTGTATAGTCGAACGTTCCCTGAAAATACTCCTGCAGCAACCCTCGCTGCATCGCTGATAGCAGGAATGTCAGAACAGGACGTCATGGCAGTGGCCAAGCACTTCCCAGGCCATGATGACACCAGTGCCGACTCTCACAATGAATTACCGGTGGTGAATATTTCTCTCTCTGAGCTGGCTACGTTTACCCAGCCCTTCGCTGAACTCATTTCTCAAAACCCACCGGATGCTCTGATGACTGCCCATGTGCAATTCCCGCAGATTGACTCTTTGCCCGCCACTCTCTCACCATTCTTTTTAACCACCTATCTGCGAGAAGAACTAAAATTCGCCGGACTGATTATCACCGACGATATGAGCATGGACGCAATTGACGAGCACTACAGTCCGAGCGAAGCTTCTGTGCTGGCGCTTGAGGCGGGAGCGAATATTATCCTGCTTGCAGCAGAACCGGCAGATATTGAAAGTATTTTTCCCGTTCTGGTCGAAAAAATCGACTCCTCTTCTCTGCTGCGCTCGCAAGTCGCTCGTAGTTACCAGAGAATAATTTCATTCAAGTAGCGGTTCTCTTATTGGCCAGACAGTCTGATGTCTTGCAGCTCAGTGAACTGGTCAAACCACCAAACTTTTTCTGACGAAAGAGTGTTCGTCTGGGGTCCGAGATTTACTACATATTGAGCAAAGCTTTCCGCAAAATCTTCTTCGGGGCTCAGGGCTGCATAATCGCTGACATACTCATCTTCTGTCGTTTTATAATAACCATACGCTAAATCGATTGCATCTGGACCTTCTCGCAAAGCCAGCGCGCGATGCAAATCAGCAGAACTCCAAAATGCGTCCGCAAAAACTGAAATGTATGCATTCTCCTTTGGGCAGCCTCGCTTTCTAAAATACTCGTGACATGCGGCACTGTCTGAAAGAGGTATTCCAGCAATCGACTCATACGAGACGATGTGAGCCAGTTCATGCACTATCAACTCAGTACTTGATTGAGTATTTTCTTTCCCTAGCACATCAGTGTTAATGGCAAAAGACCAGCCAGTATGATCCGGAGGAATCGTTTCTACAAATGCTCCAAAATCACCTCCTTTGTCTTTGAACACAACAAACTCTTTGAGTTTTTCATCATATTCATCAGGAAACACTTCATACACTCGTTTTAGAAATTGGCGATGTTCGAGGTTCGTAATGTTTTTTGCGTCCGACTCTTTTGCGATGTTATATCTCTTGAGTACTGGCACTCCATCAAACACGGTACTTGGCCGGGCTGCAGTAACCAAGGTAGTTTGTGACTCTGTTTTTTCTTGGGCCGCGAGCTGCTTTTGCAGCAGTGCAATCTGTGCCTGTAGTTTCTCAATCAGCCCAAATAATACTACTTGATTCTGAGTATCGTTTGGGATAGTTTGCGCGCTCACCAAGAAGGGCATCAGTAAGATACCCAAGCACAACAGAATACTGGCTATAAAACACTGAATTTGATTTCTCTTAATCAGAAACATTTGACAATACGGTAACCGGCAGCTTCACCATAAACTGTGCTCCTTCATTTTCCTGCGAGGTGACTTCTATGGTACCCCCAAGTTTTTCTACTGATTGCTTCACTACATACAACCCGAGTCCTGTCCCCTGCGTCTGATGTACTTGCGCATTAGTGGCGCGGAAGAATTTACTAAACAGGCGTTCGAGTTCGTTTTCTGGAATACCGATCCCATCATCCTTTACTGCAATATGCAGTGTAGTTCCCTCTAGCGTATATGAGAAATCAAGCGTTCCGTTTACATTGGAATACTTCGACGCATTGGACATGAGGTTACTGACAATAATGTGTAGCAATCGGCCATCAGTCATCACCTGCAGTTGTGGTGGATTATCGGCGCGGTTGAGCGTAAGCCCTTTTTGAGAAATCTTTTCCGAAAACTCGTCCACGATAGAATCAACAAATTCAGTGAGGTTCACCGCTTCTTGACTACTCGCAAAGGTGCCCATTTCGAGTTTTGACACACTTAAGAAATCATTAATCAAGCTCACCATCCGCTGGACGTTACGGTTGACCTTTACCAAATACCGACTTTGGTCTTCGGTGATTGAGTCTTGCATCTTTTTCTCCAACAACTCCACGTTCCAACGGATAGCCGCAATCGGGGTACGAAGTTGGTGGGTCGCCAGAGCCACAAACTCTGACTTGGCAGTATCGACTGCTTTTTGGGCGGTAATATCAATCAGTGACAGCATGCGCTTTTCTTCAAAGGGACGTGAGTGCACGGAGAGCTTCGTCCAGATATGCTGTTTTTCAAATGTACACAAAGGCACCTCCTGTTCATTCACAGTCAGGCCTGACTTTATCTTTCCTAGGATGACCGAAAGGTCAAAATCTGGATGGACGCGATCGAAAAAATTTTCTTCAGTCATAGTGTCACTCTCTCCGTGCAGCAAGCGGATGGCTGCTGGATTGAATTCTAGTATCTTACCTGTTGAATCAAGAGTGATGTACGCTACTGGGCTACTTTGGTATAAGGTGTTGAATTCTTCATTCGCGGCAAAGCTCGACTGCAAAGCGGTAGCCGTCAGCCAACTATCAGCGCGCCGTTGAATAAGAACGAGCGTAAAAAGCAGTACTACTATCCCCGCTAAGGCACCATAATCATAAGAGCTTGAGAAAGATTGATTTTGAAGCCACATAAAGCCCCCTGTCAATAACACCAGCGTGATGATATTTATCCATTGCAGCGAGCGCAACCGACTGACTTTTTGTTTGGTAATCATCTGTACATATTACCAGTTTTTTTTTAGAATACTGCGGACTATACTCAGATAAAAAAATCATGCTAGGATAAAGGAACTATGGATAAAAAGATATTGATAATTGAAGATGAACCAGACATTCGCGAAGCGATAGCCGAAGCATTAGCCGATGCTGGGTTTACCGTCTTTACTGCAGAAAATGGAGCAGTTGGGTTTGAGAAAGCAGTTGCTGAAAAACCGGATGTGATATTACTCGACATTGTAATGCCGGTACTCGACGGTCACGCCACGTTGAAAAAACTCCGACAAGACCCCTGGGGTCAGTCGGTAAAAGTGATTATGCTCACCTCAATGGATGACGTACACAACGTTGGTGGTGCTCACGAACAAAAAATCACCGACTACCTCATCAAGCCGCACAGCAGCTTGGCTGAGATAGTGAAAAAAGTCCGCGAGCACGCCATCGCGTAATGATTCTTCTGTATGGAAAAAAATAATTCGCCGCAACCAGTCATCGCATTTGTCTTAGGGGCGTGTATTGGGGCTGGATTGGTCTACCTATTTTTACAAACCACTGCTGAATTCGACTATACTCACCCGATTGCCGACCCTTTCGATACTGAGTATCATGTGCATGCCGACTTTCAGATTTTTGTGGGCGACCAACAAGTAGATCTCACCGATGATAAGTATATGACGACGAGCCAACAAACGGTTCACCAACATGCTCACCTACACGATGGGAACGGGGAGATGAAACACATCCACTCAGAAGACCTGACCTTTGCGAGCTTCTTGGAGTCTCTTGATATCACGCTCACCTCTAGCTGCTTAACGCTCTTTGACGCAGAGGCGCTGTGTTCTGGAGCAGAACAAGAAGTGCTGCTCTATGTAAATAATGAACTCTATACTGAGCCACTGAATCAATACGTGCCTGTGGACGATGACCGGATTCTGCTTTATTACGGCAATCCTCAAGACGAGAGCATTCAAACGTATCTAGAAGAAATCCCGTCAGACTCCTGCTACTACAGCGGGACCTGTCCCGAGCGTGGCGTGGCTCCCCCCGAGAGCTGTGGACTGACCTGTGAATTGTAGTCTTGCTTTGATATTACTCAAGCAGTGAAAAAGCCGCCGGTGTTTGCCGGCGGCTTGGTTGCTTTATTGTCGGTTGCGAAGCGCTTCCAGCTGACGCTGGATATGCTTTTGTCCTTCATCGACATCCATGTCTCTGGTGCGGTCACGACGTGACTGGGGGTAGGATTCATACCGCTCATCACGGTCATAGTAATCTCGACGATGATGATCATCTGGAATGATCGGGGTACAGTAGTTTGGATAGTAACACCTCCACTGAATCGGCTTTTGGTGATAAGTGGCCTGCATCGGGTCCACGGTCACCCAAACCGCACCATTGGGGTACTCAATGGTTTGTGCTAGCACCCACCA
>Ga0307932_1000274_pt1 | contig 21003 bp, 19 predicted proteins | sample OrgLakmetageno48_FD_201843 | JGI IMG/M metagenome (GOLD analysis project Ga0307932, IMG submission 201843) | Saline water microbial communities from Organic Lake, Antarctica - #48 | ecosystem: Environmental > Aquatic > Non-marine Saline and Alkaline > Saline | place: Antarctica: Organic Lake...
CAGGTTGCCGTGTCTGCACTGGCCAATGAGAGGATGGCAATCCGCCTGCGACACCCACCTCAGTGTCAGACCGCCGCGTCGGTGAGCGCGGTCCACCCTGCGCTCGACACCGCGGTCTTGTCGGCGCCCCGTGCGAGCAGCGCCTTGACGGTCTTTGTCGGCGCCCCGTTGCGATTGCGTGCCGCAATCATGAGCGCGGTGATGCCGTCTGACGCCCTCGCGTAGTTCACGTCCGCGCCCGCGTCGATGAGCACGTCGATGTTGCAGGGAGAGCCGTTCCCAGCCGCGTACATGAGCGCGGATCGACCGTCCGCCGCGATGGCACCCACATCCGCGCCGGCGTCGATGAGCGCGTTGACGCAGCAGACGGTGTTCGTCGCCGCCGCAATCATGAGCGCGGTCTGGCCGTCTGTCGCCTTGGCGTAGTTCACGTCCGCGCCCGCGGCGATGAGCGCGACGACGCAGGAGTCGTCGTCCTTCTCGGCCGCGTACATGAGCGCGGATCGACCGTCCGCCGAGACGGCGTCCACGTCCGCGCCACCTGCGACGAGCGCGGGGATGCAGTTCGCGTGGCCCCGAGGGGGTTGAGCGCACGCAAACATCAGCGGCGTGACGCCGTCGCGCGAGGCGGCGTTCGGGCTTGCGTGCGCCTCGAGGAGCACCGTGATGCACTCCGTGTGGCCGCTGTACGCGGCGTACGTGATCGCCGTGCGCTTGTCGTCGTCGACCCGGTCCACGTGTGCGCCCTTCTGGATGAGGGCCGCGACGTTGTCCGCCTTGCCGCCGTCCGCCGCGAACATGAGCGCGGTGCGGCCGTCGCACGCGGCCGCGTTGACGTCCGAGCCCGCGGCGAGCAGTGGGATGACGCAGCCGATGTCCTCTGTCGACGCGAGCATCAGCGCGGTGTTGCCATGGCACGAGACGGCGTGCACGCTGGCGCCCTTGGCGACGAGGGCCGCGATGCACGGCGCGTGGGCGTGGTGCGCCGCGTCGATGAGCGGGGTGTATTCGTCTGTCGACACGGTTTCCGTGTCCGCGTTCGCGTCGAGGAGCGCCGTGACGCAGTCCTTGTGGCCGTGGTGCGCCGCGATGTTGAGCGCGCAGCCGTACTCGCCCCATGCAGCCCTCATGCAGCGTGTCGTGTCGGCGCCCCCGCGGAGCAGCTCCTTGACGCACCCCGCGTGATCGTAGCGCGCCGCGAGGATGAGCGCGGTCTCGCCGAACTTGGTTTCCGCGTCGACGTCCGCGCCGTGGTCGATCAGCGCCCTGACGCACTCGTCGTGGCCGTGTCGTGACGCCCGCATGGTCGCGGTTCTTCCGTCTTCGCGCGCCGCGTCGACCTGCGCGCCCGCGGCGAGCAGCTTCTGGACGCATGCCAGGTGGCCGTTGCGCGCCGCGAACGTGAGCGCTGTCCCGCCGTGCTGGTACGACCCCCCCGCCCCAACGCCATCCACGTGGATCTCGGCGACGTTCACGTCGGCTCCCTCTTCGAGGATCAGCACGAGGCAGTCCATGGCGCCGCACTCTGCCGCGTTCATGAGCGCGGTGCGCCCCCTGCTCGTGGCTGCGCGCACGTCTGCGCCCTCTGCGAGCAGCAGTCTGACTGTGTCCGTGAGGCCTGCAGCCGCTGCGAGCATGAGCGAGTCACCATGCACCGATTTCGCGCGCACGAGCTCCTTCCCACCCGCGCGGATGATCTCCTTCATGCAGCCCACCTGGCCTAGCCGCGCTGCGAGCATGAGGGGTGTGTGGTGCCATGCGTCGATTGGGGCGCTGAGATCTGCGCTGCCTCCCCACACGATGAGCCTGAGGCCGCCCACGTCGCCGGTCTTGATGGCCACATTGAACGCCTCACTGAAGTTCTCGCTGGCCGGCTTCCTCTTGCGCGTGGCAATCATCGCTGGGTACTGGGATATAAGGGTACGGGGGAAATGGGTACGGGGATCGGTGCATGGTCACGGTGTAGACCCCTTTTTCCACACATAAACACTTCTGGGGGTAGGGTTTACAGTTGCGATGGGGTACGTCGCAAAGGAGAAGCCTGCCAAGGCTGCGGACATCCGTGTCCCGCTCGAGTGCCGCGCGGCGGTCTTGGACCGCGTGATCACGTGCCTGGGGGGGAGTGCGTCGTTTGACGAGACGCGCGCCCCCGAGTTTCTGAAGGTCGCCTCCAGCGTCACTGGCGACGTCATCACCGTCGCCGACCTGCGCGCGCGGCTCGCGCAGTGCCAGCCGTGGCGGACCAAGGTGAAGCGCCTGCTCCTGTCGCCTGGCATCGAGCAGCGCACGCCCGCGTGGCACGACGCGCGCAAGGGGCTCATCACCGCGAGCGACGTCGCCCAGGCGCTCGGGTGCTCCAAGTTTGGCAACCAGCGCGCGTTCTTCCAGAAGAAGTGCGGCGCGCCCGAGGAGCAGACGGCGTTTGACGCGTCCCTGCCGCCGCTCAAGTGGGGCGTGATGTACGAGCCCGTGGCGCAGGCGCTGTACTCGGCCGTCAACGCGGGCGTGCCGGTGTACGAGTTCGGGCTGCTCCTGCACCCGACCGTGCCGCACCTGGGCGCGTCGCCAGACGGCATCACCGACCACGGCGTCATGCTCGAGATCAAGTGCCCCTGGCGCCGCCGCATCGACGACGGCAACGTCCCGCTCCAGTACTACCACCAGATCCAGATCCAGCTCGAGGTGTGCGGCCTGGAGGAGTGCGACTACTTCGAGTGCGAGTTCTTCGAGGTCGACGGGCCGGACGAGCCCGAGTGGAGCGGCGCGCCCAACGCGACGAGCCGGGGCGTGTTCGTGGAGCTCGAGACGCGGTCAGGTGGGTCCGGGGGCTCCAACGGCGTGAGCTCGAGCTCGTTCGTGTACGCGACCCTCGAGCTGGGCGCGCCAGAGTACCAGCAGTGGCTCGCCGGCGTGCAGTCGGCGGGCGATTCGATGGGTGTCACCGCGCGCGTGCACTGGTGGGTCCTCCGCAAGCGGTGCACCGCTCGCGTGATGCACGACCCGGCGTTTGTCGCGGACGTCATCGCGCGCACGGGCGAGGTGTGGCAGCAGGTGCTCGCCTACCGCGCGGACAGGGGGCTGTACGAGCGCGAGGTGCTCGCTGCGGGCGCGTCGAAGCGTGCCACCTCGACGTCGAGCAGCGTGCCGTCTGCGTCGAGCAGCGTGCCGTCTGCGCCGTCTGCGTCGAGCAGCGTGCCGTCTGCGTCGAGCACGAAGCCCGGGCGTTCGGCGCCGTCGGCCTCCCGCCGACCTGCGGCGTCCGTGGTAGACGTGTATGCGTTCATATCTGACGACGAAGGGTCTTGTGCTAATATATAAGGCGGACTTGCCCCCCCTTGTTGTAGAATACCCACATCATGAAGTCACCTGCTTCGTCCGCCGCCAAGCTCGCCGCCTCCAAGGCCTCCAATGCCTCCAATGCCTCCAAGGCATCGAATGAGTCGACGAAGGACGCCACGGCTGTCCCCGCCCCCGTCCCCGCCCAGAGCGGGAGTGACAGCGCATCGGCGGACGATGAGAAGCCTGTCCCGTGCAATGTCGCGGACCACCTCGACCAGGACCCCGTGATCCGCGGCCAGCGCTACGCGTGTGTCTCCTTTGTGTCCCCGAAGGACGCGATCGCGTGCAAGGACGTGTTTTGCGTGCACGAGTTCCTGTCCAAGATCTCCCGCGACATCTACGAGATGCTCAAGACGATCGAGGCCGTCTTCGGGAATAAGGACGACACGATCAAGGAGACGGCGCGCCTGCTGATGCAGCGCCACGAGCACCTCTGGGACGCGGACACGATGCAGACCGAGTTCCGGCTGTTCAAGGAGCAAGAGTCGCTCACGATCGACGACAACTTCAAGCGCGCGCACGGCGCGTTCAAGACGTCGGTCCAGGGCGTGAAGATCCGCGGGAGCTACGACTCTGTGGAGGAGGCTCAGAACCGCGCCAAGTCGCTCATGCGCATCGACGACCGGTTCAACGTGTTCGTTGCCGAGGTCGGGTGCTGGTGTCCGTGGGATCCGTCGACGGAGGAGATCGGCGAGGTGGAGTACAACGAGACGCAGCTCAACACGCTCATGAAGAAGTACAACGAGCAGACGGAATCGCGCGACGGCCTCTACAACAAGCGCAAGACGACCCTGATTGAGCAGATGGGCGACGACCGCGAGGCGTGGCTGGAGCGGATCAAGAACACGCTCGTGACCAAGCAGCAGGAGAGCGGGGGCGTGGAAATTCCATCGGTGACCATGGAGCTCGTCAACATCGACGAGGAGGAGGCCGAAGCGCACAATAAACTCCAGGCCGAGCGCGCGGGTCAGTCTGCGACGGCTGTTGAGACCGAGTCCGAGTCCGAGCCTGCTGTCGAGTCCAAGTCCGTGCCTGCTGTCGAGTCCGAGTCCGAGCCTGCTGTCGAGTCCGAGTCCGAGCCTGCTGTCGAGTCCAAGTCCGAGCCTGCTGTCGAGTCCAAGTCCGAGCCTGCTGTCGAGTCCAAGTCCGAGCCTGCTGTCGAGTCCGAGCCTGTGCCCGCGGCTGCTGTCGAGTCCGAGCCCGAGCCCGCGGCTGCTGTCGAGTCCGAGTGTATGTGTCACCTATATCCCGAGTGTGTGGGTGCGTGCGTGTCTGTGTCCGCGTATGCGTCTGCGACCGAAGACGATTTCGAGCACGTCGCTTCCTCGTCGGCATCCTCTCCGGCATGATCACTCATTTTTTTCTGCCGAGAAGACAACACATCTTCTTATTCTCTCTACTATCAATCTCAATGAACGGAGCCCCAGTTGCTGATACAAAGTGTATGTGGGGAGCAGACGGCAAGTACAAGTGCGGCGTGGCGATGGACTACTCGAGCCTCGCGCCCGGCATGACCATCCTCGCGGAGCGGTCCGCCTCGAGCGGCAGCACCGTCGGCGGCAGCGGGTCGAAGACCCCGGTGCTGGAGTCGATGGCGAACCAGCGGGCGTTCGCGGATGCCGCGCCCGTGGCTGCGTCCTCCAAGCCCAGGATGCCGTCGTTCTAGACGCCGCCATGCCGGAGGATGCGCGTCATTCCGTCGTCATTCATCACGTCGGAGATGCACGCCAGCTTCGCGGTCTGGCGCTCGAAGCACACCTCGTCGATCGTGCCGACCGCCACCAGCTGGATCACCGTCACGGGACGCGTCTGGCCCCGCCGGTGGATGCGGCAGATGCTCTGGTACTCGATCGACGGGTTGTACTGCGGCCGCATGATGTAGAGCCGCGCCGCGCTGTCCTGCAGGTTCAGCCCCACCGACCCACTCTTCGACTGGATGATCAGAACGCACGGCGGGGGGAACTCGGTGTCCTCGACGGCGCCGCGCGCCACGGCGGCGCACTTGAGCTCGCGGTAGGACACCGCGCTGCGGAACGACCTGATACAGTCCTCGCGCTCGCACAGCGCCATCTTGCCGTTGTACACGAAGCAGCGCATGCCCTGGGACAGCAGCTCCTCCCGGATCAGGTTCATCTCGCTGTGCCAGTCGCAGTACACGAGCACGCCGTGCTCGCCGGGGCCGCACGCCAGGATGTCGCCCACCAGGAACGCGATCTTTGGCGACGTCCCCTGCGGCGACGTCATGCGCATCCCCCGCGCCCTCAGCAGGTTGGCCTCGAGGCCGTCCCACCACGCACCGCCGCCACCGCCGCCACCGCCGCCATTCCCCTGCTGGGGGGGCGCCTCGCGCCTGGCCGCGCGCTTGGCCTCCTCGCTCGGCTGCTGCTTGTTGTAGAGCGTCGCGAAGTACATCTCGGGGTGCGTCGCGGCCTGCATGCAGTGCATCTGCATCTCGAGCCCCGGCTTGCTGTGGGACCCGCACTGCGCCGCCGTGCGGGCGTACGCGGCGTGCGTCTGGGCGTACACCGCGGCGTCCCACGACCCAGCGGGCAGGTGGATCAGCTTCTTCACGACACTCAGAGGGCGCGCCGACGACGACAGGCTCACGGCGCCCAGGTCCTCGGCGGCCCTGTCGAGCTCCTTGTCGGCGGCCCTGTCGAGCTCCTCGTCGGCGGCCTCGTCGGCGGCCTCGTCCGGCGCCGGTGCCGATATCATGAAGCGCGACGTGAGGAGTTCCGTGTCGATACGCGACCGGATGCCGATCACCGCCGCGAGCGAGAGGATGTCCCGCACGCAGTTCTGGATCGGCGTCGCAGTCAGCGCCCACACACGCCCCCCGGACGTGCGCCGACCCAGCTTTTTAAACGTCGCGTGAATGTTGGTGGTGGGGTTCTTGGCGACGTGTGCCTCGTCGATGAGGAGCCGCCCCCACGTCTGGAACGCCACCGGCATGCGATCGTCGAGGAAGACCTCGGCGCAGTGGTGCGTCGTGACGACCACGCGACGCTTGTCGCCGGCCTTGCCCGCGTACTCGAGCGCCTCGAGCGCGCGGGCGGGCGACTTCTTAAGGACCACGCGCACCACGTCGCCCCCGAACCCGCACGCGTGCAGCACGTCGACCCACTGGCACACGACCGCCGTCGGAACGATGATGAGCACGGGCCACCGCGGTCGCACGCGGCACAGGGTGCACGTCACGTGCGTCTTGCCGAAGCCCGCGTGGCACGCGAGGATACCGCCTCTGGTTGGCGTCTCGGTCGCAATCTCGTCTACGTCGTCTTCGAAATCGTCGACGAACCCATCTTCGAAATCGTCGGCGGCACCCACCTCGTCGCCCACGTCGCCCACGTCGCCCACGTCGCCCACGTCGCCCACGTCGCCTCGGCCCTCCATGCGCACCATCGCTTGCAGCACGCGCTGCTGGCGCGCGTCGAGGCGCGCGACGGAGGGGGGTGCTGCCATCGGCGCCATCTAAGCAGGTCTTGAGCTCGACTGGGGTGTGCTCAGCTCAGCTCGACTGGGGTGTGCTCAGCTGCTACGTTTATACACTGGAAACGACGTATCGCAGCTTCGGGAAAAATTGGTCTTTGAAGACAGATCAGAGAGTATTCAGAGTTCATATTCAACAAAATGTCTTGCATCCACAACGGCGCCACCCGCACCTACGGCAACGGCAACGGCCGCAACCGCGTGAACACCACCGGCCGCGGTACGTATGCGATGGTGAAGAAGTACGTGATGCTGAACCAGGACCGCGACCTTTCGAAGGTTGCGCAGCTGAGCATCATCTCTAGCGAGACCATGGACGAGATCAGCGAGAACTCGCAGTACATGCGAGTTCAGGCCGCTCTGAGCGGCCCCGTCACCACGTACGATGTCTACATCGACGGCGAACGCTTCGGCGCATCCGTCAGGGACATGGTTGTGGATGAGAAGAGCAAGGGCTTCCCGGCTGGGCGGAAGCTCGGTACCGGGTGCGAGAACCTGAACGTCGTGAGCAGGGCGGTCGCCGAGCAGTGCGGCGCAGTCATCTTCGCGGCGTTCGGCAACATCTACTGCAGTTCCGCAGGGCCGATGACGGCCGACGTGGAGGAGACGGTCGAGAGCGCAATGTGCGCATTCATGAACGAGGAGTCGTGGTACAAGGATCTGCTCATCCAGAAGATCGACGCGAGGATCGCGGCCGAGGCTGCGGCCGAGGCCGATGCGTCGGTGGAGGCGATCTTCCAGGTGCATGTGACGGGGGACCTCGTCAATGCAGCGGCGGCAAAGCGCGTTGAGACGGCGAAGGTCGCTGCGGAGCGCGCCGCGTCTGCGGAGGCCGCGGCGAAGGTCGCTGCGGAGGCCATGAAGGCTGCGGAGGCCGCGGCAGAGGCCGCTGCAGAGGCCATGAAGGCGGCAGAGGCCGCGGCAGAGGCCGCGGCGGAGGCTGCAGAGTCTGCGGATGTCGCGGCGGATCTCGACGCTGCGGCGGAGGACCGCGTGGCGGAGGCAGAGCTCGTGGCGTCGGAGGCTCAGGACCGCGCGGACATGGCAAAGCTCGTGGCGTCGGAGGTCCGGCGCAGATAGGTGGTTGCCAGTTAGGTAGTTAGGTAGTTAGGTAGTTAGGTAGTTAGACCAATAAAGTGACTAGATGTCGTCACACCCCGGTATTTTTCTCCATTTTTGATAGCCTTTTTTCTTGTCACGAGGGTAATAGAAACCATGATCGAGATCACCAAGGGCATCGCGGTTCAAATCGCCGCTGGCGTCGCAGTCGTGCTCCTCGTCTACCTCTTGTCCATGTGGATCATGCAGCGCGACCAGATCCTGGACCAGGAGATCGCCTACATGCGGCCGACAAGCTTGCGGGTCGACATCCTCCGCGGCTTCGGCAACATGACGCTCCTGGCGGACAAGCAGTGGTCGACCATGAACCAGGTGTCGACCAGCTTCCTGCCGCTCCTCAAGTCGTACAACCGCCGGGGCGGACTGCAGTTCTCGTACGCGTTCTGGGTCAAGATCGACACCCGTTCGGGCGCGAGCGAGCTCGCGGGCCAGACCCTGCTCCTGCGCGGCGACCGCCGGCTGTTCAAGTGGCGCAAGACGGTCAAGGGCGACGCAAAGCGCGGCATCCCCGACACATCGCGCGACCACGGACCCGACGTCCTCGTCAAGTGCCCCCACATCCGGTTTGGGAAGTCGTACGACGAGCTCGTCGTCGAGTTCAACACCCTGAACGACCCGTCGGTGTCGTACAGCATCACGCCAAAGTCGAGCGCCACCCCCGGCGACGTGGGCGACCGCCGCAACGCGCTGTCGCTGATGCAGGGCAAGTGGGCGCTTCTGACGTTTGCGTTCGAGGACAACGTGGGCATCAGCAACTTCGAGGACGGCATCATGGTGCGGTTCTACATCAACGACAGCCTCTACCACACGCACCGCCAGACGGGCTCGCTGAAGCACAACCAGGGCGACCTGTACGTCGCGCCCAACTTCGACCGCGCCATCAACAACCTCACGATCGGTGACATCCGGTACTACAACTACGCCGTGCCGCCGAAGGAGGTGGCCGACGTCTACAAGGACGGCCCACCCACGAAGCCCGCCGAGGAGCTGCAGCAGAGAGGCTCCAGCGACCCGCTCTACCTGAGCGAGTACAACAAACTCGACATCTACAACAACTGAGCGGACGTTCCCGAACGCGGTCACCCGAACGCGGTCACCCGAACGCGGCCTCCAACGCGACGACGAGCCCCGCCTTGCCACCCATGCGACGAGCGAGGGCCGCGTGGTAGGTCGCGGTCTCTTTCGTCACGCCGCCGCTGGCACACGGTACAATGTCGCCCCCACCGGCGGCGACGAGCGCCAGGGCAAGCACGACGGGCATGAGCTCGACGACGCTGTTTCGCGGCAGCGGCCGGCGCAGGTCCCGGTACATGCGGTGGACCTCGTCGCACCCCGCGAGGTGCGATCGGACGTGGTCGAGGCTGTGTCCGATGCTCGCGGGGTAGGCCGCTCCGCAGCCCAGGCCCGCTTCGCGGGCTTCCAGCGCGAAGCGGAAGTGCACGTCACCACCGCCGTCGCCGTCGCCGTCGCTGGCACTGTACACCGTCTCGCGCACGATCAGAATCGCGGGGCTGGTACCCGGGGAAGTGGCGTCGTTGGCGTCGTCTCGGCACGGAAACACGATGCACGGAGATCCAGGCGAACCGCACCGTATCACCAGCGTGATGCCGACGAGCTTGGCGACGTGGAGCACCGCCGCGTAGTTGATCGCGTCGTCCTGCAGGCAGCGGTGCAGCCCGCTCTCGAGCGCGTTCTGCACGGCGCCGGCGGACAGCATCTTGTCCAGCGCAAACAGAGTGCAGTAGCGCTCGGACGCGTAGCGCGCAGCCTGGCGCACGTCGAGCGCGAGGTCGTCGACAAACGTCGCGACGCGCGACTCGAGCTCGGGACGCATGAATACTTTGGCCGTGGGGTCGACCGTCGTATAGACGCACTCCATCAACGTGTACGCCGTCCCCGCACGTCCGCCGTCGCCCCGCCCTCGCACACCTCCCCCGCGTCCTCGCACACATCCCCCGCGTCCTCGCACACATCCCCCGCGTCCTCGTCCGACGACGCCGCCACGTCCGACGCCGCGTCCTCGTCCTCGTCCGGAGGTGTCCACCGATTCATCAAACGGCGCCTGAACGCGTCGCATCTGCTCGCCGAGGATTTCACTCGCCGCGTGCGCACACATGCTTCGGTCAATCGCCATTTTCGTCATGTGGAACTGCTCCGCGATGTCTGGGAGCGCGTCGAACCCAGACGACGCAGCGATCGCAGCACCAGAAGGAAGATGGTACCCCAGGCGCGCGAGGGCAGAGCGCGGCGGCTGACTATGCGGGATGCCCTGACCCTGACCCTGACGTCCCCGCCGGTCGATGTGACGAGCGAACCGCTCCAGACACGTCAAAAAAGTGGCCTCGCTATCGGTGGCCATAGTATTGCATACGTATACGCGTGACAGGGTGTTTTATATCTAATCGGATGACGTCAGGCGCTTGACGAGGATGGACTTGGTACCGGTCGTGTCGAGACCGCGCTCCTTCAGGATCGTACGCAGGTCCTCGACCTTCAGCGTCGCATACTCCATTCGCGCACCCGACGCATCACCCGACGCATCTGCGTCTGATGCCTCCGGCTCGGATACAGCTGCATCGGATGCCTTTGGCTCGGGCTCGGATGCCTCTGGCTCGGGCTCGGATGCCTCTGGCTCTGCCTCTGGCTCTGCCTCTGGCTCTGGCACGGGCACTGGCACTGGCTCGGGCACTGGCACTGGCTCGGATGCCTCAGGCTCTGCCTCTGGCTCTGCCTCAATAATGCACGTCACTCCGCTCACTTCCCCATCAGCGTCATCGCAGTCGTCCTCGTCGTCGGCATAATCCTCCTCATCCTCCTCCTCTACAATTGTGTTATCGAACAGCATGGGGATGAGGGCCTGCAGACGCGCGAGGCCATCCTGTCCAGGAATGCCGTCCATGCCACTCAGCCTCGCCGCAGCAGTCTCGCCCTCAATCTCCTCGATGCGCTGCTGCATCTTCACGAGCTGGGCGCTCATGTGGGCTGTCATTCCGTTCGCACGCGCGTCGATACGTCGCATCTCGGAGTACATGTAAAACATATAGAGCGCAACGCAGATCCCGAGTGCTGACGCCATGATGACCGGGATGCCACGGCATGATGTGAGAGCGCACGCTGACATGTCGACGGTGACGAGGTGACTGTGTATATATAGTCACGAAATGTCTTCGTCCGCTTAAATTAAACGCATGGAAAAAATTGGTCACCGGGCAGTGGGCAGTTGTCATAATACTCACCGTAGTTACCATGGACCACTTCACCAAGCTGACGCGCGCCCCGTACGACACGATGGAGACAGTCCTCGGTGAGCTGGACCTGCCCGCCCTCAAAGAGGTGTATGCCGTGATGGGGATCAAGCACCCAGAGGAAACGCCGGCGTTCGAGCGGTACGAGCGGCGCACCACAAGCAGTTACATCGTCAAAGTCAGGGCTGCTGCTGAGAAAATCCGTGCCGCAGATGCTGCGGCCAAGGCCAAGGCAACAGCAGCTACGACAGCTCAGACGACGCATCACAAGGGCGCGTACTCACCCATCCATGGCATGAACCCGCAAGGGAAGCGCATCGACATCCGCCCGAAGAAGGACCGTGAACGCAGCGACTCACACAACGTCATCACGGGGATGCGATCCCTCATGGCCGCGCTCCATCTATACGACGCCAAGCAGGCGGAACTCGAAGCAGCCAAGCAGACACAGGATTGCTGAGGCTTACGTTTTACACAAGTGCGACGTGTGCCGTCTTCCGTTTCTTGGCAGGCACATCATCGGCCACATCGCCGACACCGAGCACCCCGTCGCCGTCCTCCGCTCTAATCTCAGACACGACTGACGAAAAGTCGGCGCACGGTGTCGCGTCGCTGTAGACCTCCGACGTAAACGTGTACTCCTCCGACTCGAGGAACTGCTTGCGCGTCTTCCAGAAGTCGTACTCCTGCGTGCCCTCGTTCACGAGCGTGTACACGTACGTCACCTTGCCGGGCGAGTTGTTGATGCGCACACCGCGTCCGACGCGCTGCGTCATCTGACGCTGCGACCGGTCGATCACGCTCATCTCGATCACGACTTCTGCCGTCGGGATGTCGATGCCGGTGTCGGCCACCTTGCTGAGCAGGATGACGTTGTGGTGCGCGTTCGCGCTCTCAAACAGCTTCAGCATGCTGGCCCGCTCGTTGGGGTTGGTCGTCCCGACGATGGCGATGCACTTGAGCGCAGACTTCAGGTACTCGAGCGGCGTCACGTAGTCGATGAAGATGACGATCTTCTTGGCGGGGTGCTTCGCGATGATGTCGCGGACCTTGTTGATCTTGCCCGGGTTGAGCACGTTGAGGATGTTGCGCCGGACGGTGCACTTGGACTCGTCGTACATCCTCCGCCAGTCGTCAGACGCCGCGCACGTGACGACGCGCATGTCGAGCTTTGCGATGCGACCGCTCGCCTCGACCACCTTCCACTTGACCGACAGCTCTGGCAGCGTGGGTCCGACGATGTCGGCGATGTTGGCGACGCAGTCGTCGCATCGCAGCATGGTCGCCGTCAGGCCGATCTTGACGTCGCACACGAAGAGTTTGATCGCCTTGCTCGCGCTCGTCGCCGCAGCGATGTGGACCTCGTCCAGAAGGAGCACGTCGGCAGTCGCGCACAGGTCGCCCTTCCCTCTCGTGGTGCTGAACGCGTGGTACGTGGTGAAGGTGAACAGGATGTGCTGATCCTTGACGTACACGTGGTTGCTGCCAGGCACATCCGTCGCGCCCTTCACCAGCTTCTTCAGCTCCTTGACGTACACGTGGTTGCTGCCAGTCACATCCGTCGCGCCCTTCACCAGCTTCTTCAGCTCCTTGATCCACTGAACAATCACGATGTTCGTGTTGCAGACGACCATCACGTGCTGCGGGTGGCGCGTCTGAACCTTGCGCCCGGAACCGCCGTGCGTCGCCGCCACCGCCGCCACCGCCGCCGCCGCCGCCGCATTCTTGTTGTGGCACACGATAGCGATGGCCATCCCGATGCCCGTCAGCGTCTTGCCGCCGCCGCACGGGATGACGACGATGCCGGACCGCGGGTTCTCAAACATGTTGTCCGCACACTTTTCCTGATACGAGTACATCTGCTTGGCATCGGCGATCAACAGGTCCCTCCAGGTCAAGGGGCGCAGCGGGCGATGAACCACAGGAACAAGCGACATGGTTGAATGATAATGGAACCAGACGGATGGAGTCACACTGGCTGGTCGGCTGGGTGTGGACGGGGTGTGTGGACGGGTGTGTGGACGGGGGTGTGGACGGGGGTGTGGACCCCCACCGGCATGACGCTGGTGACGCTGGTGACGCTGGTGACGCTGGTGACGCTGGTGACGCTGGTGACGCTGGTGACGCTGGTGACGCTGGTGACACGTGTAACGGAGAGTCTCGGCATTACAGGGGCGGGTGGTGCACGCGGGAACGACTACTTTCAGACCGCGCCGACCGCCGCCGAGTCGTCTGCGTCGTCGACCGTCTCCTTCATCTTCTTGTTGGCGACGGTCTTCGCCTTGACGGTCGCACCGAGTTCGTTCTTGTAGTCGTCGATGGCACGAGAAATGTCGTTCATGCACTTCATCAGCTCCTCGTCCGGCATCATGTCGTCGTCCTTGCGCAGCGCGGACCTGAACTTGCTCTCCTGCTGGCACATTGCGATCGTCTTCACGGCGACCTTCTTCATCTCGATGAGGACGTTGGCCTCCTTCATGAAGCCCTTGGCGACGTTGTTCTTGACGACGGCGATGCAGCTGAGCACGCGGTCCTTGCACTCAAACATCGTCGTGGCGCCGGAGGCGGCAGACTCCATGCACGAGACGACGCAGTCCAGGGTCTCTTTCACCATCATCGCAGATGCAGCGTCGTGCATCGACGCTGCGGGGTGCGCACGTTTGCCGCTCTGGGACTTGCGCTTGTCACCGCCAGTGGTGAAAGTGGTGCCGGTGACCTTGGACCTGGACTTGGACTTGGACTTGGGCTCGACGGAGCGTGCAGTCGGGACGCTCGGGATGTCCTTGTCTTCCGTCACCTCGGTGACGGTGTCATCGTTGTTCGCAGCAGCGACGGTAGAAGGAGAGGAGAATGAGGCGGCAGGCTCGTCGTCGGCGGCGGCAAGCTCCTCGGCGGCGGCAGGCTCCTCGGCGGCGGCAGGCTCGTCGGCGGCGGCAGGCTCGTCGGCGGCGGCAGGCTCGTCGGCGGCGGCAGGCTCGTCGGCGGCGGCAGGCTCGTCGGCGGCGGCAGGCTCGTCGGCGGCGGCAGGCTCCTCCACAGGCTCCACGACGGCGCGCTCCGCCTCGGACTCTGCCTCATAATCGAGTGGCTTGGGGGTCTTCGAGTGGGTCTTCGAGTGGGTCTTCGAGTGGGTCTTCGAGTGGGCCATGTTGGCGCGGTTTTAGAATAGGATAGGATGTGCGAATGTGGAGGTCTTAAGGATGCATTATTTCCACATTTATATCCACATTTCCCCCACATTTTCCAGCATGTCGCATGGTGGTCGCATGGTGGTCGCATGGTGGTCGCATGGTGGCGGTGTGAACGGATGGAAAAAATTGATGCACTCCCAAATCGGAGTTACAACAAGCCAACAGCCAAATGTCGCAGCAAGCCACCCAGAAGAAGAGCCGTATCGAACCCTGGCAGCAGCTGCAAGGCGAGTTTCCGAAGCCCTACAACGCGTGCGTTCAGATCCTCGAGAACCGGGTCTCCATCTACTTCGTCCTGCCCATCAACCTGGCGTACGGTATCCCAGCAGACGTCCTGGCAGCTCTCCAGGCAACGCGCAGCACTGCGTACCCCAAAGCGGTAGCGTCCGCTAAGGCCTGGACGAATGAGCTGACTAGGGCCATGCAAGCCTCTATCAGAGAGAGTGCACAGCTGTCCGACCCGACGCAGGTCACCGATGCGTTCATCGACCGGCTGCACGTCCTGGAGTTCAAGTTCATCAACTGCTCCAAGCGCGCCATTGGTGACTACACGTGGTGCGTCGAGATCCAGTCTGACGGATTCACCGTCGGTAGCGACACCCCTCCCGTCACCATCACCGACTGGGACTTCCTGGTTGCGTGGCTCAAGCACGGACCGCACCCGTGCGACGAGGAGGTCCTCCTCCTCAGAGACGGGTGCCCCGACATGGATCGATTCGGTGAGTTCGAGATTGAGTTTGACACAGACAAGGCGTACCACCGCAACGCACGCGTCTTCCACATGCGGGTCCCCGACCACCCTGCGTGCAAGGAAACGGCACATGCATGGTTCTACATGACGCACCATATGACGGTGAACTCTGTTCAAATCATCCACCTCGTCGTGGAATCGCTCGTGCGGATTGACGCGTATGACCGCTGCGTGAGCTTGCACAGCTTGGACTGGATGTGCGACGCGATTCAGCACTGCAAGCAGCAGCATCGCATGTCCCGCGCCGACACAGACCACCTGGCTCTGGCCGAGGAGGTGATCCGCTCCGTGATCGCGCACTCCGACGCGCGTTTCGAGCGCGCAACCCGCAAGCTCATCGTCGAGGTGGACAAGAACCTCGGTGTGATGCCCGACATCCTGGACGCGGCGTTTGTGGAAATCGCCACAGCGTTGACGTTTGCCATCAACGACCGGAAGCTGGCCGGAGGGACCCGCGTCGATATCATCGCCAGGTCACGCGACATCTTGTCGGGGCTCATGCGCAAGGAGAAAGTCGGCGCAGTGACCGCAACCTGCGCGGCCTTCCTGCGGGACCGCTTCACGCGGGAACGTGATCGCGACATCCACAACCGCGACAAGCACCGCGCGGCGGGTACGGACGACGAGGAGAGCAGCGACAGCGACAGCGACAGCGACAGCGACAGAGACAGCGACAGCGGCAGCGGCAGCGACAGCGGCAGCAGTAGCGGCAGCGGAAGCAGCAGCAGCGGCAGCGGCAGCGGAAGCAGCAGCAGCAGCGGCAGCGGCAGCGGCAGCAGCAGCGGCGTCGATGAGGATGAGGATGCGTCTGGTAGCGAGTGTGAGATGGATTCCGACGATGAGTCAGAGGCCCAGTCGACCGAGGAAGGGGATGAGGAGGAGGCGCCCGGTGAGGAGGCGCCCGTCGATGAGGCGCCAGCAGAGGAGGCCGGTCCGTCACGGAAGCGCGTTTGCCGCCGATCTGACGCAGCTGGGCAGTCGGATGCGCCTGCGGCGGCGTTGCATCTGCTAGATTGGATTGACGTGCTCCTTCGCGGCGTCAGGGACGACCAGGTCGACGGATCGGAGTCGGACGACGACGACCCCGACGCGAACGTGGACGACCCAGACGAGGACGACCCAGCGACAGAGCCGGGATCGGACTGATGGATGTGACGGTGGGTCGTTTATTTTTTTGTGTGGATGTGTGGCATCTCTTACATCTTATCTGAGCTCTGTGTGCACACCACCACAAAAAACGATCCTGATGGCAGAGACACAAACGACGTGGCAGGACGCAGTTGGTGAGCGAGCACTGGCTGATTGATTGCTATACCCTGATACTGAGAACATCACCGCATTGTCGACGCAGGGCTGCTGATGTCCACTCCGTCGGCGCTGTCGCCGAACGCTTCATCACACGTGTCCGACATGTTGAGTCTGATCAGCGACAGTGAGTTCGACCCGGATGCCGTTGTGGAGATCCCCGCCGCCACCGCCGTGCCGGTGCGCGCGCGGTGGGCCATCCTCGTTGTGGCGGCCGAGAACGGCCACGTGGACGCTATGGAAGTTCTGCTCCAGCTCAACACCGACTGCATGCATATGTACGTCTCTGAACTGACGGCAGCCCTGAATGCGGCGGCCTTGTTTGCGGCGCGCTCTGTATCACGCCGCGGCCAGGCGTCCGCCGACGCGTACGCGCCACTTTTTCTCCTGCTGCGGAGCATTCACGCGGACAGCGTACGCGACGAGCTGAGCCAAACATTCTCGCGTGAAAAAAACGTGCACCGAGCCGCGGCCGTGTCACTCTGATAGTGACGGCGTGGGTGGTGCTTGTGTAGGCTTGGACGTGGACGTGGACGTGGACGCGGATGATGATGTTGGCGTTGTTGATGCCTTCTTGTACCACTGGGATCGGTTGTCGAGCCCCCAACCAGCCAAGTTGTCGACTTTGAGCTCCAACCCCGACACAGCAGCCGACGTGCGGTCATGAATCCGATCCATGTCGCGTATGCCGCGTTCGAACCCCGTCGCCACCAGGTGCAACGACTCCTTGACAATGTTCTTCATGTCGGTGACACTGCTCTTCAGACCACCCATCGTGAGCGTGACTTGCTCGACGCTGCTCTGGAGTTCGGCTGCGACGCATGTGACCGCGTCTTGGCAGGATTCCAGACCGGCGTCCAGGTATCCCAAGCTGCTCGTCATCTCCTCGACGAGACTCTCGGATGCACGTGTCACCGCGTTCTTGCAGGTTTCAATGCAGGCATTCATCCCGGACTCGGTCGCGTCGACGGCCTTTCTCACGTCGCCGATCTGGAGGCTGCTGAGTGCACCGACGCGGTAGATCATGACCGACACGATACACGTCACCACTGCAGCCACCGCATTGATGACGAGGAGCACTATCACCCACGGGGGTATGTGAACCTCGGGGATGGGCGCGGGGTCTTGGACGCAGAACTGGTCGCAGACGGTCGCCCACATGCTACTTGACGGTGTGTGACGGCGTGCTCACATTGCCGCAACCAAATTTTTCACACAAGTATTGATGATGATCTCTTTTTTACATACCACTCACAGGAGCGCGTTGCAGCGGTGAGTCTGTGCTGCTTGATTGACTTTGTTACACATCACCGACACCCTCACCGACACCCCCGCCCCATGGCGAGGCGCCTCCGCCATCGACGGCATCTACGCCGACGCCACCTCCGCCACCCCCGCCACCCCCGCCCCACGGCGAGGCGCCCTCGACGTCGCCCTCGACGCCGCCCACCTTGGCGATGATCGGCGCGCACACAGCCTCCAGCTCGGTGTGCTTCGCCTCCAGCTCGTCGATGTCGGCGAGCTGGTTGGCCGCCAGCCAGCGGATGCACTCCTCGACAGCGGTCTCGGCTGCTGCCTTCTCAGCGTCCGAAAGCTTAGACTCGCCGCCCTCGCCGCCCTCCCCGCCCTCGTCGCCCTCGCCGCCCTCGCGCAGGATGTTGCGTACCCTGTACGCGTAGCTCTCTACGTCGTTCCTCGACGCCACGCGCTTGGTGGCGAGCTCGTCCTCGGCCCTGTACGTCTCGGCCTCCTGCACCATGCGCTCGATGTCCTCCTTGGACAGGCGGCCCTTGTCGTTCGTGATCGTGATCTTGTTGCTCACGCCCGTAGACTTGTCGACGGCAGACACGTCGAGGATCCCGTTGGCGTCGAGCGAGAACGCGACGGTGATCTGCGGCACGCCGCGCGGCGCGGGCGCGATGCCCGTGAGCTCGAACTTGCCCAGCTCGTTGTTGTCCTGCGTGCGCGCGCGCTCGCCCTCGAAGACCTGGATCAGCACGGCGGACTGGCCGTCGGCATACGTCGAGAAGACCTGGTCCTTCTTGATGGGGATCGTCGTGTTGCGGGGGATGAGCGTGGTCATGACGCCGCCTGCGGTCTCGATGCCCAGCGACAGCGGCGCGACGTCCAGCAGGAGCAGGTCCTTGACGCGCTCGCCGCCCTCGCCCGTCAGGATGGCCGCCTGCACCGCGGCGCCGTACGCGACGGCCTCGTCGGGGTTGATGCTCTTGTTGAGCTCGCGGCCGTTGAAGAAGGCCTGCAGCATGGCCTGCACCTTTGGGATGCGCGTGGAGCCGCCGACGAGGACGATGTCGTGGACGTTGGGCTTGTCCATCTTCGCGTCGCGCAGGCACTTTTCAACGGGCTCCATGCACCGCCGGAACAGGTCCATGTTGAGCTCCTCGAACCGAGCGCGCGTGATCGTCGACGTGAAGTCGACGCCGTCGACGAGCGAGTCCAGCTCGATCGACGTCTGCGACATCGACGACAGCGCCCGCTTCGCGCGCTCGCACGCGGTGCGCAGCCGGCGCAGCGCGCGCGCCGACGACGTGACGTCCTTCTTGTGCTTCCGCATCACCTCGGCCGCGAAGTGGTTGAGGAGGCGCTCGTCAAAGTCCTCGCCGCCGAGGTGCGTGTCGCCCGCCGTCGCCCGGACCTCGAAGATGCCCTCCTCGATCGTGAGCAGCGACACGTCGAACGTGCCGCCGCCGAGGTCGAAGATGAGCACGTTTCGCTCGCCATCACCCCCGCCCGCGCCGTCGGCCATCCGGTCCAGCCCGTACGCGATCGCCGCGGCCGTGGGCTCGTTGATGACGCGGAGGCAGTCGAGGCCGGCGATCGCGGCGGCGTCCTTGGTCGCCTGGCGCTGCGAGTCGTTGAAGTACGCGGGCACGGTCACGACGGCGCGCGTGACCTCCTTGTCGGCGCCCAGGTAGGCCTGCGCCGTGTCGCGCATCTTGACGAGGATCATCGACGAGATCTCCTCGGCCTTGAACGCCTTCTCCTCGCCCTTGAACGTCACACATATCTCGGGGATGTCGTGCGCTCCGGCCCGCACCGTGTACGGCCACAGCTTGATGTCCGACTGCACAGTGGCGTCCTGGAACTTCCGGCCGATGAGGCGCTTGGCGTCAAACACCGTGTTGGTGGGGTTCATGGAGACCTGGTTCTTGGCCGCGTCGCCGACGAGGCGCTCGGTGTCGGTGAACGCGACGTACGACGGCGTCGTGCGGTTGCCCTGGTCGTTCGCGATGATCTCGACGCGGTCATTCTGCCACACGCCGACGCAGCTGTACGTCGTGCCCAGGTCGATGCCGATCGCGGGGTGGGAGGCGGCAGTCGTCATCGTAGGTGGTGTGGTGTCGCGACAATGTCACTGTAGGCGCGAGTTGTTTTTATACCCCAATAACATGGACAGAAAACAACACACAACACACAACACAGCACAATGAGCAAAGCGGCACCCGCCAAAACGAAGAAGAAGGCGCCTGCGCACGCGTTTGACGCGGCAAAGGCGGAGGTCGCGTCCAGAGACAAGCAAGCCTACGCCGGGTTCGTCGCAGAGCGCAGGGCGTCGGTGTGCAGCGCGAAGAACCCAAAGGCGTTTGCAGCAGACCCCAGCAGGTTCGTCTACACCGCGGAGCACTGCTACGCAAAGGGCGAAAAGGGCGCAAAGGGCGCAAAGGGTGCGACTGGCGCAAAGGGCGAAAAGGGCGCAAAGGGCGAAAAGGGCGCGCCGTCATACGACGACGAAATATCGGCGATTCAAGTCATTTTGGATAACGAATACCCGTTGGTCGTAAAAAACGGAAGGGCGACGAGCAGAATGCCACGTGGGGAATCGCGTGCACCACACGAGGCTTTGCTGAAGCTGACCGGTCTGATGATGATGCCGTACTACCGCAGCCGGTACCCAAACCCTAGCACGCGGTATACACACGTCTCAAAGGGCATCAAAACCACCCAGCGCTTCCGGGTCCTGTCCCAAGTGCTCATGTCCATCAGTGCGCCCCTCGCTGACCCGGCGGAAGAAAAAGTGGTGCGCGTGCTGGCGGGCCGTACCCCTCGGGGCGACCCCGTCAAACATTGACCGACTACGACCGCATGTACATCTCGTCTGACAGGTCGGCGTCCTCGATCGGTGCATCATCAGATTCGTACGCGGGGTTGTTGTAATAGTTCGTCGCTACAATCGTCTTGCCGATGTGTTGGCCGTTGTGCTGGAAACTGATCGGTGATCGCTGGCCCGTGTGAATCAGGCGGTGCTGCGACTGCCCGAATGCGACAGCGCCCTGAGGTGGCTGACGTGACTGAGGTGGCTGACGTGCCTGAGGTGACTCAGGTGACTGAGGTGCCTCAGGTGACTGAGGAGCCTGAGGTGCCTGAGGTGCAGCAGCAACAGCAGCAGGAGGCTCGGGTGCAGCAGCAACAGCAGCACGAGGCTCGGGTGCAGCAGCAACCGCACGTGGTTCGGGTGTCTTGTACACCAAGCGACAGAATGCGCGATGGGCCCACCATGCGGACACCATGATGGCGTAGAAATACGTGATTCCCCATTTAACGC
>Ga0307932_1000277_pt1 | contig 20902 bp, 21 predicted proteins | sample OrgLakmetageno48_FD_201843 | JGI IMG/M metagenome (GOLD analysis project Ga0307932, IMG submission 201843) | Saline water microbial communities from Organic Lake, Antarctica - #48 | ecosystem: Environmental > Aquatic > Non-marine Saline and Alkaline > Saline | place: Antarctica: Organic Lake...
TTTGATAACTCCACCATCACTTATAACTAAAACGGCTTTTCCTCTTACTTTAAAAATCTGATTTGATTCGTCTTTAAGAGGCTTTTCAATTGATACAGGTGTCCATTGCCATTTTTCTGTTGTTAGGCAGCCATTCCCAGGCTTCTTCGTAGTGCCATATTTTAAGAACATATTTTGATCCACATTTACTCGTCTTACCCAGTCACAATCAACACTGTATTTACGATTGTATTCCTCAAAAAAATCCCGAATTTCTATTTCATAATTTGTTTGTACTTCTTCTAGTATTTCGTTTTTCTCTATTTTATTCGAAACAGTAACCCAAAAATCTTTTCCCCAAGATGCATAATGAATAGAGAGCGGGTAAACAGTGAAGGCTATAACTATTATTGTTGCTAGCTTCCTCTTCCATGTTTTACCCCATGGACCTTTGATATTCTTCCAAAAAACAACGCCTAGATCTTTAAACTGGATAGCTATATCTATTAGTATCTCTCTCAAAATATCCCATGCTGATCCAATGAGACCTTCTGTTTGATTGATTCGTTTTTGTGTTTTTTTCTTTGTCATTTTACTTCAAAATTATTTCCTCCTTATCTTCATCGTATCGATAGTTCACGATCCCCCCTGAAATAATGAGGGCAATAGCTTTCTCAATGACCCCTAAAGGGGCAATAAACCATTCACGAGGTGTGTGACGTTGTCCTTTTTTATCAAATATGTCGATATTCAGACACGATTTACCAAAAAAGTTATGAAGCAATTGCTCTAGTTTCTGGGGATTGAAGTTATAACACTCAAAGGTTGTTACAATTGAGACAGGTGCCATCAGATAAGTTGGATCTTTCTCTGCATTAGCGATCCGTTTTTCTACAGGAGTACTTGAGAAACCAATTTTGAATAGATTCTCAATTGATTGAATTTTCTCATTTTGACTCTTTGACCTTAACACATAGATGAATCCTGTATTTGTATCTTCCTCAGTAACACCACTAAAATTTTCTAATATCTGTTTTTCATCAGTCTCTTTGTTGTCTGACACAGCTTTTCCGTTCTCATATAATCGTTGAACCAATGATCGCAAGAGCATTCCTGACTCAGTACCATTTTCAAAAACACACCGCTGTCTTCCATTTAATTTTCCGTATTTGTTAACATAGGTTTCTTCTATGTGGTCGACATATAGAAGCATTCCATTTAAAACGAAGAACCGTTTTTCTTGGACTTGTTTTTCTGAGTTAAATGGTAAGAGCTTTCTTCTTCCAGCCTTTAAATCTGCTTGGCAGGCTTTGAACATATCTTCGTATTTATCAAAGTCTTTACAGGCCTTTCTATGTGCAATGTTATCAGCACTTGCACGTTCTTTCATATCAGGCAGATGCTTTATGTCGAAGAGTTCTTCATCATTATCGCCCAATATATCTAGATCATCAGCCTCAAAAACATCCTCAATAGAATCAATTGATTTAATGATTACTCCTAAGAGGTTGAATTCATCGAATTCTGCGAGAGCTTCCTTTTTGGCTTCGTCACTACGAATTGATTTTAGCCGACTGGCTAAACGATGTTCTTGAATGTCTGCTCCAATTTCAGGCTCTTTGTTATTATTGATTATAAACTGATTAATCTCCTGAAAAGAAGCAATTAAACGCTCATCTGCCGTGATTGAGTTTGAATTTTTTGGTTTTACCTCTAAAAGCCCCAATTCATCACTGGCAAAAATTTCTTCGAGCGTGAGTCTTTTTTTCATACTTATCTATTTGTTAGCGTTATTTTCTCGTTTTTTGTTTCGCAGAAATATAATAGCCTCAGCCATCCTACGTTCTTGAGGATCTAAAGCATTTAGCTCTGGCTTCTTACCTCCACTTGTTTTCACAAAGTTTTGAATCTTAGGCCACAAAATAACGGCTTCATCTTCTGTCATTTGGATTCTAGTCAGCTCAATAGTATCCTGAATAGTCTTAAAGGTGGTTGCTGTCACTGATTTAGAGAGAATCTCAAAGGCTTTCTGGAACGGATTTATCGTGTCTATCAGATCAATATTAAGGTCATCAATATTTACAAATGTTCCCGCCATACGAACGAATCTTTTGTCGCCAACTGTTTTAATTTCTCCATTTTTGATAGCCGAATCAACGACTACATACTGTCGAATTTCTTCTAATTCTTCGATCGTTAAATCAGGGTATTTCTTTTGTATGACTTTCGGGATCATTACTTGGTTTATGACCTCAGGGTCTACATTTCCAGGCAAAGCTTTAATAATGTCATTATCTTGTAGAATAGAAGCTTTAAGATCATTTAGATCCGATTCTAAGATATCTTTTACTCGCTTAGAGCTTGGTTGCTTGAATCCTCGAATAGCTATTTCCCCTGGGGCAGGCTTATCTTCATCAGAAAGCTTGGTTCTAAATTTAAAATTTGGTGCTAAGACCTGTTCCATCAATAGTGAGCAAGTAATTGCTTTAAGCATATTATTAACGGCCAACTTCACTTCTTCATCAGCCGCATCTGGTTGTGCGATAAGATTTGTGAACTGAGCATGAGTCTTGTTTTTACTATCACGAGTACAACGACCAATAATTTGAATAATCTCGGTCAGAGAGCCTCGGTATCCAACCGTTAATGCATGTTCACAGTATGGCCAATCAAATCCCTCCTTAGCCATCCCAAGGGCTATAATTAGATCCATATCATCAATACTTTTGATGTTTCGCAGATACTCTACGATTAAGTCTCGACTCTTAGCATCGTCATCTACTAAATTAGCTACTTTCAAAACCTTCCCATCAGTGTGACGCTTGAGATAAATAACTCCAGTATCATGGTCCTGTTTTTCAACCGTTCCAATTTGATCGAGGATCGTATCAACCTCGTTGTATTTATCTTTTGTGGATTCTCCTGCATTCACATTAGGAATATGCAGGATTGTTTTTTTGTCTGTATCCAAAACCTCCATAATCGCAGAAGTGTATCGACCTTGGTAAAAGTGATACCCAATTCCTAGAGACTTCAGATGATCATACCCATTGAGTTGTTCGTAGTAGTTGTAGGTTATTTTTGAGAATTTTTCTTCATCTTCGGGCAAAAGAATAGAAATAGTATCTCCTCGAAAGTAGGACCCTGTCATAGCTACAATATGAGCGTTTGATTTGCTCGTAATAGAGTGAAGTAATCCCCCAAGTATATTAGCCTCTTTATCCGCAGAAACATGATGAAATTCATCAATAGCCAGCAAGGTTTCATTGAAAGCTGTTTCATCTATCTGCTCAAAAGCAAAACGAAGCGTGGCATGAGTACAAATAAGAATTTGCTCATCACCTCCCATAAATTTTAGAAAAGCTTGAACCTTACTTTTATCTCCACCTGGAGTACAAAGGTTATAATCATCGTTAATGTCCCAGTCTGCAAAGAATCCATATTTTTTTAGTTCAGTATGACTAAAAGACCCTCCGATTGATTTTTCTGGTACCGCTACAATTACTTTCTTGATTCCCTGATTTTTCAGTTTATCTAAAGCAATAAACATTAAAGCTCGTGATTTCCCTGAAGCAGGCGGAGCTTTGAGTAGCAAGTACTGAGCATCTTTTGATCCATATGCTTTTTCTTGCATATCTCGCATTCCCAGTTCATTTGTACTGGTGCTTTTTCCTGTTTGGGCGTAGGTAACGTCGACTATATTTGGCATTAGTTTTTAATTAAGAGTAGCAACATATTTATCACATTCTTCTACTATAAACTCTGGAATTAAATTATATTCACGAGGATCTAATTGATGAATAAAGTCATTTTCTATGTGATAAGTTTCATTTATAAATTTTTTCATTACATCACTAAAGTCATCACCATTTGTGAATTCTCCATTGATTATTCTGAATATTTGAAGTTTCTCGTATCCTCCCTGAGCCTTATTGTAAAGGATTTTCAAATTTTCCACATCAATTATGAAATTTAAAAGACTCTCATAATCAAAGGAGGAAAGTAATCCTTTTAGTTTTTCTTTCCCACATAATTGAGAGATCGGTATCATCAAAGCCTGTGTCGAGAAGCAAGCTGATATCCATCTCTTTCAGAAGATCATAATTCCAAGAGCCTGTGTTTCTATTAAGTCTTAAATTTAAAGCCTTTTCGTCGTTAATATTTGCAATATCTAAGTAGACCACAGGAACGGTTTTGAGTCCTATTTCCTGAGCCACTTTAAGTCGAAAGTGTCCGCCAATGACGACGTTCCTTCGTTCTTTTGCTCCATTGACCAAGTTTGGATCAACAAAGCCAAACCGCTCAATGCTTGTTTGCAATTGAGTAGTTTGTGTTTCGCTCCATTGTCTTGGGTTGTAGGGAGCGGAGTTCAGTTCATTGATCGGAACTGACACGATTTGAATCGATGCCGGTTGTAAATTAGCCATACTTTGAGTATGACCACCCATAGGTACAAACGAGGTACGACTCAGGTACAATTAGGTACAAATGGGTACGAAACGATTAGTACCTAATCAGTATAAACAGACCAGATATCGAAAATAAATTTTCATAACCAGCTTTTCTAATTTTTTCGTTTAGTCTTTTAACCGCTTGGTTTAAACAACTTTTAGCTTGAACATCCTCATCGTAAACGGAAACTTCTATCATGCTTCTACGTACTAGTTTTTTATCGTAGGTGGGACTGCTGAAAACTGCATCCAGAATAAGTCTCTCACTATTAGACAGGCTAATTTCTGTGCCATAAATACGCACCGACATAGTTTCTGGACAGTAAGCAATTGGCGATGCCAAGGTTAATATAGGAGAGGTTTCTTCTGTTTCTACTTGAATAATCTCTCGATGCCTTTGCGCAGGAGGTAGTACCAAATTCAAATTAAATGTTTGGACTTTAAAACTAACTCTTAAAATTTCTTTCACGCTATTGATCTGTTCAATTGTTGGTTGAAGGGCTTTTGAAACTGCTGCCATTTGCTCTTGTGCATGACGATGCTGTCTGTCGAAATCTCTGCCAACTTGAGCGAGGATTTCTGACATTTGTTCGAATTGGGAAAAATCAAGCCTTGGAACTATTACAGGTGTAGTAATTCTTCTTACAAGGTTCGGATTCATGAATACTTCTGACATAATTTTTATCGCTTTAGGTGTCTTAGACTATAGGTTTTTTTCTTAAATAAAGCTATGAAATTAGTTTTCATCATCAAGACTATTAAATTTTAGCATCATATCGGTCATGATTGCAGGCATTCGCTCAAGCAAGGTTACATCAAATTTTTGTTCGGTTTTTAATTTTTTTGCTAAATTACTGAATTCTTCAGAGTGTCGTAAGAATGAAGATTTAAATTCTTTGTAAGTTTTAACAATTTTTCTTTCTAAAGAGGTCCTAATTGAATCATCCTTCTTAAAAACTTCCATAAGTATTTTAGATTCGGTTTTCCATAAAATAGATAATATTAAAAGGTTTTTAAGGTATTGGAAACTTATGAAGTCAAAATTAACCTCTCCATCAATTATCCAATCCATTAGTCTTGATGGAATTTTGGCAGCAGCAACCTTGTAACGAACGCTTAGTTTTGATTGCAAATTTTCTGAATTTTCATCTGTTTGTGTTTCAGTTGAATTATCACACTTCTTTTCATCTTTCTCCAATTCTTCAAATTCAGCCTTTGCAATACTATATTCAAAATTTAGAACCTCCTTCCAGTCTTTCAACTCAAAGAATAAGCGATCTGCAAGCGCTACAAAATCTTCTAATGTTAAAGATGAAATAGAATGTGAATATACTTCCCAGTATAAATTAGATGAGTGCTCACGAACTGGATTTGATGACAAGCCTTCTGAAATTTCCAGCCCAGCTCGGGCTCTCTCTAAAATTACGGCTTCAATACTATCACCAAAACTGGCTATGGCTTTATTTAGATTTCGGCCTGCAGACTTCTTTCGCGCCTCCACTCTAATCTCTAGTGCTGGGGTGTTTACGGCTTTTAACATAAAGTCGGATAAATCTTCCGATACTTTCCGCTTTGGCTCAATTGATAACAGCGTTTCACCTGACACTTCATCCCTTACTGTAGTTATTTCTAACACTTGATCTAAGGTTTCAAGAGCAAGCAGTGGAAAAGTATTAATCCATTCTGTTAACTTTGATTCAATTATTTTTTGTGTTTCTAAATCTAACTCAGCATCAAAATTTAATAAGTGTTTTTCGTCTAAAGATAAAGCCATGTACTATATAAATAGATTAAAAAAGCAGTTTTTGCAAAAAAAAGCTCTTAGCAACATCAATAAAGATGAGCCAAGAGCTTAAGTAAATGCCTCAATGGGAAGTTAGTGTTACTTTCCCAGAATGAAGACGTTAGAGCCGTGCTTTTACGGCTTCAACCAACTCGTTAAACACCACAGACGTTGATTCGCCGGTTTGAGGGTTTTCCAGTTTTACGCAGCCAGCTTTGATATCATCGGTGCTGGCAACGATCATCAAGGGATAGCCTTTGTTGCGGGCATACTTGATTTGACGCTGGAAAAACTTCTTTTCCGGTGTCTTCTCGGTGAAAAGTTCTGTTCTGATCCCGGCATCACGAAGGTCTTTCGCGATTTGAAGATACTGCGGCATTTGATCGTGATCTTTGCTTGTGACCAATACGTCTGCCACAGTCTGGCGATCGACGTTCACCAATCCAGCTTTGACCAGACGGGGAAACAGGCGAGTGAGACCGATTGAAGCCCCTACACCAGGCAAGTGTGCTTGATCCGGAGTAAACTGACCAGCCAGTTCATCGTAGCGTCCACCTGAGCAGATGCTACCAATGTCGTGATTGATCAGTTTAGTTTCAAAAACATTGCCCGTGTAGTAGTCTAATCCCCGAGCGATTGTCAGATCGATACAGAACACGCTTTCGGGGACTCCCCACAAGCGCATACCTTCAATCATCTCTGTCAGTTCAACGAGCCCTGCATTGAATAGTCCTTCAATGCCTTGCTGGTGAAGAAATTTCAGAGATTCATCAACTGTTTTGCCTTCTTGCGATTGCATAAAGTTGATAAGTTTCCGAGCGTCTGCCTCGGAAAGAGAGAAGGCGTCGTTGAGCTTCGTAGTCACTGCCGCAATTCCGACTTTTTCCAGCTCATCGAGAATGCCCATCGCATGCTTGGCCTGATCAAGATCAAGACCAAGGTTCGCCATGAAGCCTTGGAGGATTTTGCGATTGTTGATGCGAATCATGAATGGACCGAAATCCAGTTCCTTGAAAATTCCGTACATGACGTAAGGAATTTCTGCATCCACCAAATGGCTTAGCTCACCGTCTCCGATGGCATCGATGTCGCATTGATAAAATTCGCGATAACGACCCCCTTGAGTTTTTTCACCGCGCCAGACTTTTTGTATCTGACTGCGACGAAATGGAAACGGCATGATTGGCTGGTTATTGGCCCCAGTGGCGGTTCTATGCTGCGCTACGTAGCGAGCAAAGGGCACCGTGAGGTCAAAGTGCAGGCCGTAATCGGTCATCGACTCGTCAAGATTGCGGGCCACGCGGTACATTTGGCCTTTGACTTCGTCACCAGCTTTGGCGGCACGGAGAGTTTCCATGCGTTCAATAGAAGGTGTTTCGATAGGCGTGAACCCTGCGGCTTGATAGTGCCGACGGACCACATTCAACATCTTGTCGAATTCGATTTGCTCTCCCGGCAAGAATTCAGGAAATCCTGCAATGGGAGCCGTTATAAGTGATTTAGACATGGTTTTATCCTCTTTCAGGTTGTTGGATAGTCATCGAGGTTTAGCTTTTCTACGAGTAGATTAGCGGCCTCAATGCCAGATGAGATTCTGCCGAAAGGCATACAATGCCTTCTGACAGGTGGTTTAGACCAGGTTGAATGAAGGCCACTTGCCACCCCTCCGGTTCCAGCGATTGGAACCATGTATTTAGGGACGGCGCCTTCTTTCAGTTCTCCAGTCTTGTCGAAGTACGCTTCATTGAGTTTAAGCAAGTGAGCGCACTCTGCCATAGTTCCGGCGGAACCACCGTAGACAATAACTCCATCAAGGAGTTTTGAGAACACGGGGCTTTCATCTCCCCAAACACTCTGTTTCATAGAAGATTCGACACAAATAGAGAGGTCGATTTCGTTTTCTCCCAACCAGTGTTTCTCTCCGCACTGCGGAAATACTCCAAAGGTTTTGATCCCAAGTTTTTTGGCCATAGTAGTGGCCGTTTTCGGAACTCCCCAGCGTGTGCCGCCTGTTAGGATGGCCACCCGGTATCGAGAGAAAATTTGAAGAGCTTCGCCAATAACACGCGCTTCTCTTTCAGTGGCTACTTCTTTATACTTGGTTTGTAGAGGATCATCCTCCGGCACACCAGGTATAGTTGAATCAGCGCCTCCAGAAAAAGCGATCACCTTATGAAGACCATGCTCGTGCATAAAATCACGCACGAGCCTAGTATGATCTCCGTCAGTTTGCATACGGAGTAACATGGACTTTCCTTTCCGTTTAGTTGGTTGAGTTTACGTAAAAGAGCTCAGCGTCAGTTCTTAATTCGCAATCGACAGATTCGAAAAAAGTATCACTGAGCTGCAACTAACTTCTCAATTAAAGCTGCAAAAGTCAAGAAATTGATTAATATTTCACATTCGTTAATACTATATTTTGAAAAATGTTAAATTTTACAGCCGCTTTTGTAATCGTGTATTTGCTTTTATTTTTTGCGAACCGTTTTGGAGCTCGCGCCGCTGGTGTTATTAATGGAGTGCCCCTAATTGCCGGTGCAAGCTATGTTTTACTAGGGATAGAGCAGGGAGAAATATACTCCAGCCTTGCGGCCTCAGAAAATTCTCTTGGAGCTAATATATCGCTATTAACTTTGTGCTTATATATTTTGGCGCGACAAATAAAAATTCCAATTATATTTTCGGGACTGCTCTGCTGCGCAGCGTTTATTGGTATAAGTGTAGGGCTTTCACAATTCAACATAGACCCTATTGCCAAATTGATGCTTGGGTTCACAGGGCTTCTGTGCTTTCATATATTCTTTAGTAAATTACCAGAAAGCGAAGGCATTTCCTCTTCAATAACACCCACACAAAAACAAATTCTAATTCAAGCATTTCTAGGGGCCGCTTTGATTTGGGGAGTAGCGTTAGCCGGTAACTATGTACCTGATATTATTGCGGGGAAATTAGTAGCACTACCGATTCCGGCGTTAGCAATACTAATCGTACTAGAAAAAAACAAAGGCTTGTTAAGTCTTAATTCATTTTTGAAAGTAACCCCTGCAGCCTTTGGAATCAATGTTTTTTATACGACCATGGTTTGGTTACTATACCCAGCAATAGGCATTATTTATGGAACCATTATAGCCTATCTTTCAATCATTCCACTTATTTGGTTCTGTCTAAAAAAACCAAAGTAAGAACTACCAAAATTTAGTTTGGTAACTCTGTTACTGGGCCATTCAAGTAAAAATTTTCTGTGTCTTGAGATAAAATGAAAATAGTACCACTGGGCTGGGTAAAAGTACTCTGAGAAAAATCATCGGCAATAAAAGCCGCAATAGTTCCAGATCCACAGGCCGTCTCAAATATAATTGAATTAGTTTCAAAAACTTCAATTAAAGGGAAAATCTCATTTTTCTTATTAAGCCCAATTAAACCAACGGCTTTATAATCTTTAATTTCTGTTTTGTATATTTTTTTAATTTCCTTAAGTTTTTCCAAAAAAAGTTTTTTTCCAAAGTTATTCGTTTCCCATACAAAGTGACAAATCCCATCTAAAAGAACCAACTTTAAATCAGTGTCTAAGTTTAATAAATTAAATTTTTTCAATAATTTTATCTTCACCCATCGTTCAATACTCATTTCAACTAAATTTTCAGTGCCAGAGCTTTCTACCGTTATCTGACGTTTTCCAGTATTAGAGTAAATCCAGGCCCCTAAAGAGCGTAACGCGTTAACACAAAACTCTCCGCCCATCATTTCGAGCCGAAGATTTTCGTGTTTACCAGGAACAATAAATCCTACCTGTTCAAACGAATCTACTAAATATTTTTGAGAAATTGTATGATAATCTTTTCGGGGAATCAGGCTGTCTTGATTATCGACCAAAACTGTATCATTTCCTCCTGGACTAAAGTTGTAAATCTTCATTTTTTATTTTTGTTACAAGTTTGCTATGAATACTCTTAATTTTTCATATGCAAATTGCAATTCTTCTGGGTAGGGCACTTCAAAAGCCTTCCATTTTTTTCTTCCAACAGATTCACGAACATCAAATCTTTCTGGAGAGTCTGAAATAGAAGTAAGTAAATAAATATAATCTCTACGAATTTCTGGAGGCAGCGACATCAAGAACTCTCCTACACTATTAATACCTGCCGGCATCGAATGAACTGACGGCTCATTACCAAGCTTAAAATAAGGTGGCTTAGCACTACCGGCTTTCATATATAGTTGATCTGTTTCATAACCCAATAACTCTTGAGGATTTTCGACTCCTAATACTTTCATTCGTGCAGTTTCTATAATTTCTCGAGCCTTCTTAAAAGTTTTTTCACTTCGACCACCAATCATAACCAATTTTTTATAATCGAAATTTGGTTGAGGTACTAAAAATAAGTCTGGATTATTGGTAATGGCATCCCCCATATAAAGTGCATGTTCTGCTGTATAGCGTAAAGCGCTTTTAGGATCACGTTTACTTATAAATTTACTTAGTGAATCCTCTGGATTTGCCTCTACAAACTCAGCAAGAATTGTAACCATATCCGACACTAGTCCTTCTCTTTCAGTATTCTCCGAGTCATCAATTTCTCTTGCAATTTCTATTCGAGATTCTATCTCTGGAAAAAATTCTGCTATGAACGCAGCAATAGAGTTTTCCATCATAGCCGAATTTTCCTCTACAATTTCAGGATCAATACCATTTCTTATTACGCCTTTGTCGGCTATGTAAATTTGCCCAGCGGCTCTTTCACATGCTGAGTTTAAATCTTTTACAACAGACAATACGGGGGCCACATAACTAAAAGATCTAATTGGAACCCCGCGGGTAGTATCAACTCCAAGCCCTTCACGGAACAAAAGCTGCTTAAGTTTTTTGTTTTTTTCAAGCTCGGTAACTTTATTATCGGATGCGGGTTCTAACAAAAGTCGAGATTCCATTTTAGATTATGATTTAAGTGATTGAAATATTTTTCAATGAAAGTGTTCTATATAAACAAACTAGTCATTGACATAACTTGGTCAACATTTTTTTATGCATTTATTGTTAGCGCCTATGGGAAAAGAGAGCCGATCATAAATGATCAGGCTCTCTAGAATTCAGGCCACGTAGGTTAGATATTAATCTACCTTTGTGGCAATCTGGGGCAAATGACGGGACTTGAACCCGCGACCTCTTGATTCACAATCAAGCGCTCTAACCAACTGAGCTACATTCACCGTCTGTTTGCATTTATATTTATTTATTTTACTTGTGTCAAATAAAAGATTGATAATTATCAATTAGACGTTTTTAATATATTTAGTGTAATCAAGATCGATCTCTTAATCGACCGATAACCTCGCTAATATCAATTTCTTTTTCCGCACACAATACCAGCAAGTGAAACAATAAGTCTGAAGACTCATTTATAAAATCTTCTTTATCATCGTTTTTGGCCGCAATAACGGTTTCAACCGCTTCTTCACCGACTTTTTGCGCAATGCGATCAAGGCCATCACGAAACAGGCTGGTAACATACGACCCATCTGGTAGAGCCGCTTGACGGTTTTTAATCAGTTGGAACAATCCCGTTACAAACCCGAACGAGGCCACTGAACCAAAACAACTAAAACTGCCCGTGTGGCAGGTAGCGGCCGGTGCGTCTACTAAGTACAAAATAGTATCTTGGTCACAATCCACACGGGCGTCTTTAACGTTCAGTGCGTTTCCCGATTCTTCGCCCTTAGTCCAGAGACGTTGTTTAGTGCGAGACCAAAAAGTCACTTGCCCAGTCGTGTTTGTTTTTTCAATGGCTTCAAGGGTTTGGTACCCCACCATCAAGACTGTACCTGAATCGGCGTCTTGCACCACCGCGGTAATCAGGCCGTCGCCTTTAGCAAAATTAAGCGTGTTGATCTCGAGGGTATTGTTTTTCATTAAGTAAGTCTGATAGGAATATTAAAAGTGGCGAGGGCGGTTTTAAGATCTGGTATTAAAATAGATTTAGAGTGGAAGACGCTAGCGGCTAACGCGCCATCAACTTCGGCTTGCTCAAACACGTCTTTAAAATGTGTAAGGGTTCCAGCCCCGCCAGACGCAATCACTGGCACGGTGGCGATTTTGGCGACTTCTTTTAAAAACGAAACATCATAACCGTTTTTGGCACCATCTTGCGCCATGCTATTAATAACTAACTCCCCGGCTCCCCGGTCTTGCACTTCTTGTATCCATTGCAGTGCCGTCCATTTGGTTTTCAGTGTTTTGTTCGGGTCACCTGTATTAGAATAAATTTCACCATTCCGCACATCAACCCCAATCACAATGGCTTGTGAGCCAAATCGAGTCACAAGTTCGTTAATCAAGTCAGGGCGCTCTAGGGCGGGCGTGTTTACTGAAATCTTGTCAGCACCCGCTTCAAATACTCGTTTAGCATGAGCGACAGATCTAATGCCTCCAGCGACGGCAAACGGAATAGATATTTGAGCCGCTACTTTGGCCACCCACGTTAAATCAATTTCTCGATTTTCTGGGCTAGCCGTAATATCATAAAATACCAGTTCGTCGGCGCCTTGCTCGCTATAATATTTAGCCAGCTCGGCAGGGTCCCCCATATCTTTATGGTTTTTAAACTGCACGCCTTTCACCACGCGGCCGTCTCGGATATCTAAACACGGTATGATTCGTTTAGCCAGCATTGTTAAATTGATTAAGTTCTTCGATTGAGATTTTGCCTTCGTAAAACGCTTTGCCAAAAATAGCACCGCTAATGCCTGTGGCTTTAAGATCTTGTAAATCACCAATACAACCCACCCCACCAGCGGCCAGTAAATAAATATTCGGAAACTTATTTTTAAGCGCCCGGTACAAATCATTCGAGGCGCCTTGCAGCGTGCCGTCTTGTTCAATATCGGTGACCATGAATTTATAAATCCCTTTTTGTATTAAAGATTCAATAAACTCAAACGCGCCAATTTCATTACTTTCAGTCCAGCCCTTGGTCATCACTTTACCCTGTTTAACATCTACACTGATCATTATTTTATCCACGCCAAAGTTCGTAATAAAACGCGCTAGTAAATCAGGATCAGTCAGCGCTTTTGTACCAATAATGGCGCGATTAATACCAACCGTCATCCATTCGTTTAAACATTCAAAGGTACTAATCCCTCCTCCCAATTGCACGGGTAACGTAGCCAAATTCATAATATCAGACACGGCCTTGGTGTTGGTAAGTACACCAGATTTAGCGCCATCTAAATCAATAATATGAATACCAGAAGCAAAGGTTTCAAACTGAGCCACGATATCATTAAATGAAAGGGCGTATTGGCTTTGCGCTTCAAAGTCCCCTTTAGTAAGGCGTACTGGGCCGCCATTCATCAAGTCGATGGCGGGCCATAATTCGAAAGTGTTTTGGTTATTATTCATGCGTTTATAAATTCAGAAAGTAAGGCTTGTCCGCGGTCACCAGATTTTTCAGGATGGCACTGTAGGCCCCAGAAATTATTTTTACGAACCATAGCGGAAAAGGTTTTATTGGCGTACTGGCAACGAGCGGTTGTAAAAACGTTTACCGGCACAAAATAACTGTGCACAAAATAAAAATAATCGTCGTTAAATTCCGGAAAAATGTCAGAGGAAATTCGGTTCCACCCCATGTGCGGTACTTTTTTACCCGGCTTAAATTTTTGCACCCGCCCAGGCATAATTCCCAGCCCTTCGGTTTCGCCTTCTGCCGAAAATTCAAACAAAATTTGCATCCCTAAGCAAATACCCAAGAACGGTTTTTTGCATTCTTGTATCCATTCCACCAGTTTTTTTTCTTTAAGAGACTCCATCGCTGCTTGAGCCGAACCAACTCCCGGAAAAATAATTTTTTCACACTTATTAAGCGCCTCAATGTTATCCGATAAAAGATACGCTACGTCCATACGTTCAAGTGCATTTTGCACCGAACGTGTGTTGCCAGAATCGTAATCAATAATACCTATCATAACGTACCTTTGGTTGAAGGAATAGTGGTGGATGTTTTTTTAACGGCGGCGCGTAGGGCGCGTGCTAAACCTTTGAAAGCCACTTCAATTAAGTGGTGATCATTCTCTCCCGTGAGTTTAATGTTCAACGTCATACCTGATTTTTGAGCCAAGCTGTAAAAAAAATGTTCTAGTAATTCGGTCGGAAAATCGCCCACATATTCGCGTGTTAAATGGGCATCAAACACCAAGTACGGTCGGCCTGAAATATCCAACGCCACTTCACACTTACTTTCGTCCATCACTATTATTTGTTCCGACGCGTACCGTTCAATACCCCGTTTGTCGCCCAGCGCGGTTTGTAAGGCTTCCCCCAGTAAAAGGGCGGTGTCTTCAATGGTGTGGTGTTCATCAATTTCTAAATCACCTTGGCACACAATTTCTAAATCAAAGCCCGCGTGTTTTCCAATTTGATCCAGCATGTGATCAAAAAAATTCAACCCAGTCTTAATTTTTGTTTTACCGCTGCCATCTAAGTTTAAATTTACCTCAATCTGGGTTTCTTTCGTCTCACGTTTTAGAGTAACCCGACGCGGCGCGTTAATCATTTCATCCGTCAGTTTTTGCCAAGTCCAGTCTGGTAATAAAAAACCTTTAATTTCTAAGTTATCCGCAAATTCTATATCCGTTGACCGGTCTCCTACCATGAATGATTTTTCGTAATCAATATTATTTTTTCTTAAAAAAGCATCCACCATACCTGTGTTTGGTTTTCGATTATTCGACGGATTATCGGCGAATGAATCATCTTCAAAAATGGCTAAAAACTCAACGCCTTCGGACTTTAAAATTTCAAACAATTTTTCGTTTATGGTGTCGTAATTATCTCGCGGATTGCTGTGTGTACCCAGGCCGTCTTGATTAGTGACCATCACTAGTTCCCAACCATTTTCACATAAAAGTTTAAGCGACGAAATAACGTTTGGTACCAACACCATTTCCGCCAGTGAATTTATTTGCTGGGTTTTGGGCGGCTCAAGTAGCAGCGTGCCATCGCGATCGACAAAACATATTTTTTTCATGATGGGTAGTTGGTTAATTGTTCAATTAGGGTTTTATTTTCAGCCGGTGCCCCCACCGATATTCTTATGAAATCTGGGTACTCACCATAGCCGCGAATAATAATGCCGGCTTGGTTTAGAAACGTGATTATTTGTAAAGCTTGTGTTACTTCAATCCATAAAAAATTTGTTTGTGATGGATACACTGTCTTAACAAAACTAAACTCCGCCAGTACGTTCTTTAAAGCTTCACGCTCTGTAATTAATACGTCTGAATTAGCTTTGATTTCGGTTTCATTTTTAACCGCCGTAAGGGCTTTTTTAGCCGACAAGTTATTAAGATTGTAGGGCATTTTAATTTTACTCATCACTTCAATAATTTGGGGCGAGGCAAACGACATACCCACCCGGCACCCGGCCAAGGCCCAGTACTTTGAAAAAGTTTGCAGCACAATTAAATTAGGAAATTCTGTGAGCCGTTGAGTCCAACTTTCTGAGGTGGAAAAATCAACGTACGCCTCATCAATTACCACTAAACCTTTAAACTGATTTAAGATGGTTTCTAAGTCGTTGATGGCAAACAAATTGCCCGTGGGCGAATTTGGACACGGTAGAAATAAAATTTTGGCGTTACTCTTAATAATCCCGCCTACATTTAATTGGTAGTTTGGGTTTAACGATACAGATTCAGTGGCAACATCGTTAACCGTAGCCGCCACTTGGTACATACCAAACGTAGGTGGACACACTAAAATCGAGTCTTGCGTTGGGATACAAAATATTCGGATCAACATATCTATTAACTCATCAGAGCCGTTACCAAACAACACCTGATTTTCGTTTACATTATTACGCTGAGCCAGTGCTTTTCGTAGCTCTGTTTGGTATGGATCGGGGTACCGGTTATCGCGGCCATCACCAAACGGATTTTCATTCGCGTCTAGCAACATTGAATTTCCAACGTACTGACTTCGCGCCGACACATAAGGTTTAAGCGAAGCGATATTGGGTCGGATAAGTTTTTCTAAATTAAACATAGTTATTATTTTCGAAGAGATTTAAGTCTCAGTGTGACGGCATTTTTATGAGCTTGCAGTGCTTCTTTTTCGGCTAAGATTTCAACCGTTGGCCCCAGGTTTAAACAACCTTTTACGGTCACGTTTTGAAACGTTATTTTTTTAATGAATGAATCTACACTCACCCCACTAAAGTTTCGGGCAAAGCCAGACGTGGGTAACACATGATTGGTACCACTGGCGTAATCACCAAAGCTTTCACAGGTGAGTGAACCACAGAAAACCGACCCGGCATTACGAATGATTGGCAGGTATTTTTCAAAATCATCAAACGCTAAAATCAGATGTTCGGGCGCGTACAAATTTGAAAACTCAAACGCTTGTTCCATCGTTTCGGTTACCACTACAAAACTGTTTTCAAGCGCCCCTTGAGCAACCTCTTTTCGCGGTAACTCTGCTAGTTGCCGTTGTACCGCTTTCAAAATTTCATCGGCTTTATTCGCACCGTTCGTAATCAGCACCACTTCCGAATCCGCGCCGTGTTCGGCTTGCGATAATAAATCACTGGCTACAAATTCGGCATCGCTATTTTGATTGGCAATCACTAACACTTCACTCGGACCCGCCGGCATATCAATAGCCACTTTCGCTGACACCATAACTTTAGCCGCGGTTACAAACTGGTTACCTGGGCCGAAAATCTTATCTACTTTAGGGATACTTTCCGTGCCTTCAGCCATCGCAAAAATAGCTTGAGCTCCACCGACTTTATAGAGTGATTTTACGCCTAACATTTGGGCGGCGTATAAAATTTCAGGGTTAACCGAACCGTCTTTTTGCGGCGGTGTACAAAGTATAATTTCTATGCAGCCAGCAATTTTAGCGGGAATCACGGTCATTAGCAACGTAGAGAACAAAGGCGCCGTTCCCCCAGGAATATACAAACCGACTTTCTCAATCGCTCGCGCTTCGCGCCAACAAAAAACGCCTTCTGTCGTTTCTATTTTGGCTTCGTTACAAACTTGAGTGGCGTGAAATTTTTGAATATTTTCAGCCGCAACACCTAACGCTGTTTTAAATTCACTCGATACTAACGTTTCGGCTTTTTTGAACTCCGCTTCCGTTACCAGAAAAGAATCTAAAGCCACCCCATCAAATTTTTGAGTGTAACTTGCTACGGCTTCGTCTCCTTTCAGTTTAATCTGGCTTTGCACCTCTTCAAGCATTGGCATGATTGATTTTAAATCGACGCCTTGCCGCTCGCACCGTTGCGACATTTCAGTGTTAGAGAGATCGGTGTAGTTATAGGTTTTCATAGTATTTTAAAAAATAGAATTAAAGAATCATTTTCTCAATAGGAAGAACAAGAATCCCAGTGGCGCCTGCCTTTTTCAAGTTTTCAATTGTGCACCAAAAAACATCTTCTTCTACCACTGATGCAATGGATACAAAATCTGAATCTGCGAGAGAAGATACCGTTGGGTTTTTAAGCCCGGGAATACAAGTTTCTATTTTAGGTAAATTTTTTCGTTCCGCGTTCATAACGATATACTTGTATTTTTGAGCTGTCAGAACTGCATTTATTCTTAAAAGTAATTTATCTAGCAACTCTCTCTTCTCATTTGAAATAGATTTGTTTCCTATAATCACAGCTTGTGACTCAAATACAACCTTACCCTGTTTTAAACCGTTGCTTCGCAGGGTAGAGCCGGTAGAAACAAGGTCGCAAATACAATCGGCAATCTTAAGCCTCGGTGCTAACTCTACCGAACCAGATAAATCTACTACCTGCGCCTGCGTATCGTTTTGTCGTAGATACTCGTTGAGTATTCCTGGGTAAGAAGTCGCAATCCGTTTACCATCCAATGAATAGTCTTCTTCCTTCTCGGGAAACGCTAAACTCAAAGCGCATTTACCGAAGCCAAGCGATTGAATCTCAGTAACAGAGTAGCCTTTTTCCGCTACCGTATTTTGCCCAGTAATACCAATATCCGCTGCACCATCAGCAACAATTTCCGGGATATCACTAGAGCGAAGTAGTAAAATTTCTAAATCAAAATTACTAACATTCACTTTGAGACTTCGCTCTGTAATTTCAAAGCAAAGCCCTGCTTGTTTTAATAGCTTAAGTGAGTCTTCCGCTAAGCGACCTGATTTCTGAAGAGCGAGAGTTAATTTGGTTGTCATTGTAAAAAAATAATTAAAAAAAAATCTGGAATTTTCTCAAGAGGGCTTATTTAAAACACACTAAAGGAAATTTCTACGTTTTAGCGTGATGATGGGATCCGAATAAACGGTCTAACACAAGCTTGTAGCCTCCCATGCCATTTTTCATCCATTCAGCGATGCGAGTAATAGTGGCAGTGGAAACACCAGTATCTTTGTTAATGGCCCTGTAGGATTTTTCCCCAGCATAAAGCTCACGAGCCACACTAAAACGCTCAGTCATTACCTGTAACTCACTAATAGTCAGTACATCACGAAAGAAAATCTCACATTCATTTTTATTTTTCAAGCTCATAACCGCGGCAAACAGTTGGTCTGAGTTTTTATCAAATTTGAAATCACGGTTCTTAATACCTGACATTTAGTGTTTTAATGTATTAAAACACTAGGGGGTTTAATTCTTGCCGTCAAACATTTTATTAAGCTTTTAATCATTTTTAAATAAAGGTCTTAAGGGTGTAACATCTGTAACATTCCACAGGTCAGCTAAAATCCTGAAAGCAAGACAAAGGGTAGTAGACCCACACGTCCCGCCAGGATAAAAAATCTGGATAACCACAAAGGGGTTGCCCAGATTTTTTACTTTTGCAGAAAGAGTGGGGGATTTGAACCCATAGCGCGTAGCGCGGGTTCGATACGAGGCAACGAGCGTGAAAGCACTTTTGCATCGCAAAAGTATTTTCTAAGCGAGTAACGAAGTCACGCTAAACTTAATTCAGAATGAATTGAGTAATCCCCCTCATACCAGCACCAAATTACACGCCAAGTCTGCAATGTTACAGATTAAATGCTAACCTGAGGTCTCCGCCAGCAGATTTTAAGCCAAACGCAGATTGTTTTAAATTGTGCGCTGACCTGAAGGCTCCGCCAGAAAACTTAATGACTGGCGTCCATTTCTGCCTCCATTTTGGCGAGCCTTTGGTAGTAATCACCTGATTCTTTAAGATGCGCCCAAGCGATTTTCCCGGTTAAAAGAGGATCATCGTTTGTGACGTTGGTTTCAGGATCGGCAGAACCGTGCTCCAGTTCCACCTTCATACCCATTAAAAAATCTTCTGGTTTAAAATCTACTTGAGTCCAATTTATACCAATATTTTGGGCTACAGCTTTGGCATCGGTGAGTGAAAACGATATTTTTTTATTCATAGTTATTTTTAATTAATAGATAAATTCTAAAGCTCCGTTTTTCATATCAACTTGAATGGTTGAAGTTTTTTTATTGCCTGATTCTAAGATTTTTAAAGCGAGTGGATTAAGTAGCTCTCTTTCAATCGCTCTTTTCAATGGTCGCGCGCCAAACGCGGGGTCAAAACCAGTTTCGGCTAGATATGATTTAGCTTTATCTGAAACCGATAGATCAATATTCTGATTTTTCTTCAATTTTTTGATGACGGCTGATAATTGTAATTCTAATATCGCTTCGATATCGATTTTTCTTAGGGCATGAAAGGGAATCATATCATCTAATCTGTTCAGAAACTCAGGTCTGAAAAACTGAACTAACTTTTCTCGTAATATTTTTTCTGATGGCAGGGCTTCTTGCTCAAATTCATCGGCGAGTAAGTTAGAAGTAAAGATAATAAGGGTGTTTTTGAAGTTAACTTTACGCCCTTTACTGTCTGTGGCATGGCCATCATCCAGTATTTGTAAGAAAATATTAAACACATCGCGGTGGGCCTTTTCAATTTCATCAAAGAGGAGAACGCTATAGGGTCTTCGCCGAACCTTTTCGGTGAGTTGTCCGCCTTCATCATGGCCAATGTAGCCTGGGGGAGAACCAATGAGTTTAGCCACCGAATGGGATTCCATGTACTCTGACATATCAAATCTTATCAGCGCTTCTTCGGTATCAAATAAGTCTTCGGCCAAGGCTTTAGCCAGTTCGGTTTTACCAACACCGGTTGGCCCCAAAAATAAGAAAGAGCCGATCGGACGATTTTCAGCGGATAACCCCGCTCGATTTCGACGAATGGCATTAGATACCGCCGTCACCGCTTTCTCTTGCCCAATGAGACGATTTTTAAGAGAATCCTCTAAATGGGCTAAGCGCTCTGATTCTTTTTCGGTGAGTTTAACCACGGGAATACCGGTCCAACGGGCAATGATCGAAGCGATATCTTCTTCGGTAATTTTTTCTCGTAAGAGTTTGTGTCCGTTTTTTTGTTTGAGCTGTTCGAGCTCGGCTTCAAGTTCTGGGATTTTACCATGCACTAACTCTGCCGCTTTCGCATAATCAGCGTCTTTTTCAGCTCTATCGGCTTCAAAACGTGTTTTTTCTAACAATTCTTTCAGCTCAGTCACCTTACTAACCGACTCTTTTTCAAGGTTCCACTGCGCTTGTTTTGTTTTTAAATCCTCTTTAAGATCCGCTAATTTTTTCTCGGTTTTAGCCAATTTTTCTTTCTTTGTATTTTCCTTTTTAAGCGCCGCTTTTTCAATCTC